>Ga0058698_10000238_pt1 | contig 33286 bp, 27 predicted proteins | sample AgamicAsSfe_FD_67288 | JGI IMG/M metagenome (GOLD analysis project Ga0058698, IMG submission 67288) | Agave microbial communities from Guanajuato, Mexico - As.Sf.e | ecosystem: Host-associated > Plants > Phyllosphere > Phylloplane/Leaf | place: Guanajuato, Mexico | collected 2012-05-30
GGGGATTCGCTAGTGGTCACCCACCTAACTACTAATCCGCCGGTACACTGCTTGTATATGGCTGAGCGGACGGGAAGCCTAATTTTCAGTGTCCTATGGTCGTATGTGACATAGATGGTAATTTGGATCAACATAATCACCCAGCAACAGCATTCTGGTTAGCCTGCCACGCCTTCCAACGATCTTAACTTGTTTGCATAACACACACCTGAGCTGTGCGTTTCGCGCTGCAAACAAGTGACTCGATTCCATCTGATAGAGATCGTTGCTCTCTGCGTGCCAACGCTATGCCTTGGGCGGATACAATGCCTAACAGCTGGGATCTATGACGGTAGCTTTATGCTGGATGTAGTGCCTAGTTCCAGAGGTAGTGTTTGAATTTGGCATTCGATCTTCTGACAACATCAAGGCCGCAATCCTTCGTCCCAAGCCACAAAGGTCTGGTGTTGATGATCCTAGATTGGTTACTTGTCAGCAACGAATCCGTGTAAAGACAGCGATACGGAAGGTTTCGAACTTACCGGCATACATTTCACCTTCTCCGGCGGCGAGGTTTCCCAATTGATTTTGGCATCATCCCCTTCATTCGCGAAATGCTTAGATGGGTATCCTTTCAGAGCCTTAATCTTCTTTGCGGCCTCATCACTGTATTCCACGTTCACGCTCGGGACTACAGCTATCTTGCCGTAGCCGTTGAACCACATGTCCTTGGCGAACAATTTTGGTTCACCCTGAAAACATTCGTCCTCCTTGTGTGCTCGAAATCTGATCTTCTTCTCCATAACAGGCCTCGCAGTGAAGGCTGTCACACCGTTCCAGCATGAAAAGACCTGGAAAGGTTTTGAACTAGACCAGCGCGCATGAGCGTTTTGGTCATTCCAGAATAGGTCCCAGGCAAAGTCCCAACTACCATCTTCCGGGATTCTGAAGAACAAATCGCCTGTCATACCACGTGCAATCCAGACATCGTAGAATGTTGGATTGTCGCCAACGTACGTCCAGTCCATGGCACACGTTTGGTCCGCCCCTTGAAACTTGCGCTGATGTATTAGCTCCAGGAGATCTTCCATACATAGAGCCACATCGTTGGAGAATATCACCGTAGTGTCTTCGTCGTAATGTTCTGGATGTGCGATGAGATCTTTCAAGGCTAAGTTGCGGAGCTTTGCAAGACCTTCGATACGGTCTTTCCCTTTGGCCATCGGGTTGATATCGCTGGACTGGAAGTAGTACCTAATTCCGAGAAGCTGCATGCTAGCGCGAAGCTGATCGAGTACCTCAAAGGTGCCATCATCGGATCTTCCTTCGACTATGGAAAGCGCGCAGTTCTGTGGCCCAAGAAAGTACATGGTTTCTACGATAGAACCAATCAACCGTGGAAGAAGATGAACACATTGGTGTAGATCAAGGGCAAAAAAGTATCTAGGACGTTGCGCGTGCTGAAGTGATCCAGATGAGCCTCCTAAGTAGGCATAGCGATCGAGGTTTGGTTGTGGACATTCAAGACGAGGAAATGTCGAATCTGACGGATTTAGGATCGCATGCAGGTATGGTGGCGTCTGTGCGATGAGAGTAGCATTGCCTTTGTCTGATGGGGTGACTGGGTGAGCTGCCTCAGGTACGGCGCTCGGTTTTACTTCTAGTCCTAAACTTAGGATACGTTCTACACAACAGTAAATAGAGGCGACATACCTGTTGACGACGGATTGAGTATGCCAGTGACGATGGGTTTGATCTGCGATAGGTCGTTACCGTAATGGAAGAACCCGAAGCCAGCTACAAACAAGAAGACAACACAGAGCAGTGCGATCGCCTGTAGAAGCGATCTCATGCTCCTTGGTGGCGACATTAGAAATGAACGATAACAGAGCAAAGACAGAACGTAGCGCAGAAGATCCTAGGTTGATGAAGTTTCTTGAAAGATGGCGTCTACGTGCTGCAAGTGCTAAGTAAACGAGCATGAACAAGCGCAATCGCGCCCATCCTGCAGCCTGCCCAGTGGATGATGGAGGCGGTTTCGCACCGTTCCGCGTGGAAATGAGTGGGCGCCTGAGAGAAGTTCCGCGGACGCGGCAACCAATCACGCAGGTTAAATTTGACCTAAGCGCCGAACCAACACCTACGAAGTAGGTACTTCACACGACAAGATCGCTGGACGGCGTCACGCATTCTCAATTCCAAGTCAGGATTCAGCACGGGCAGCTGGCTATACCTCTTTGTGCGTCTAGGTGCCACTAGATCATCACATTGTCTTGTATTTATCGCCCCATGAAACTGTGGCTGCATACAAGCAGTATAGACCATGGCCAAAGCCAGGCTCTCAGTTACGGCGACTATGCGCTGTACTCAGGAGTTTCCATAAACTGCATGTATTCTCGTGTCACAGCTACCTAGTCATCCCGTCTTTTGCTTCTAGTCTATCAATCGTTCTACGCGTCGTCACTCGCTTTAACACTCGTTTGAAGAATGTCCAGTTTCTACTCTTTAGGTTTAATCTTTTTTAGCTCTTTTGAGCTGGTCTCCTCAAGTCCTGCTACGGTTCGCAGCCGGATCGCACCAGCAGTGCCGCATGCTACACAGCTAGCAGCTCACGCTGATGAACGGTTCTATAAACGGCAAGCCTTCGCACCTGTCACTACCTGTGGATATCTCGATGGCAAACCTGAGAATCCTCGAACAGCTGACCCTGGCTACGGATGCCGTGTCGACACCGCAAACGGTTTATGGGGTTTTTGTCCAACCAGCGTTTTATCGGCCAAAGACTGTGGTTTAGCTGGCTTATGCATCGACAACCATTCTTGCACGACGGGGTGTGGGAGACTATCTGATCGAGCCGATATCACTACGTTTACATGGTTAGTCGCTCCTTTGTTTTGCAAATATTGGAGAGTACTCCTCTAACTAGATAGCGACTCCGAACAATTTTGTTCTACAGCTCTCCTAATCAACGGCCCTGATCAATCATTTGAGTACATTGCCTGCGGAGACACTGCCGCCGTCGACAGCCTTTTCGCGGTGCCGAATACAGTAGAGGCAACAACAACGTCCGCTTCGAGTACTGAAAGCAGTGCCTCTTTGGCTACCTCAACCCAACCACCAACAACGTCAGATGCGCAAAGCTCAACAGTCCTGGACCCGATTGGCAGTATCCTCCCATCATCAACACCAGGCTCGACACCCGCACCCACCGAACAGAAGTCAACAAATATCGGGCCTATAGTGGGTGGGGTCATTGGAGGGCTTACAGTGATATGCTTAACCATTCTCGGTGTCGTTCTCATTCGGCGGAAACGCGGTACTACAGAGAAGGTGGCACAGCCACTAGGATACACATATGATCACCCGAGTAATTTTGTAGAATTGAGTACGGACAGCTCAACTCACCTTCAGAAGGGACAGCACTGGGATAACAATCACGGCCCAGTTGAGATGTACGGGTATCATGTAAATGTGGAACCTGTCGAGCTTCCAGGGAAGGTACTACCTATACGTCCCCAATAGACACCGCATGAAATGCTCAGAAGAGGACGATAGAACAAGCCACGGTGCCGTTACAACATCGGATAATCACACATAACTCCTGTTAAATAGAAGTGCACCATGAATGATGTGGCCTTTAAGATCTGCTCAAGAGATAATGGCCATCAAGACTCTTCCAGACCTGAACCAGTCGGACACCAACGATAATTCTGATCCAGAAGTCACTCACATGCTTTTGCAAAGCTGACAGACAAGATCCTTCGTGATGAGTTTGGCTTTGAAGAAGGGAAAGCTTTTTCGGCTGACCCAAAATGATATTCGGCTGACCCAAAAGATCAGATGAAAGCAATCGGCTACATAGAGATCTAAGATCAGATAAAAGCAACCAGGTACCCAAAAATATCACCCCTAGATCATAAGATAAAAGCGAAACGCCACCCAGAACCTGCAGGAATCTTCACCCCCTAAACAAAAGATCAGATAGAAGCTATCCTTCACTAAGAAAGATTAGATAGAAGCAATCCTTCACCAGGAGTTTGCCTAGTTAGGTAACAATATTCAATGGCGTTAATAGCTTAGGTTATTTTAACTGCCTCTGTGACCTTCTATCTTGTCTAATTTCCTTTCATCTCATCTGATCTTTTTGGGGTCAGCCGAAAAAGCTTTCCTTTGAAGAGAACGTCTTAAAAGTTCGAACCCGCACGCCAGACACTGTGTCGCTTCAATCTCGATAGAAAATCATCTCAGATACGCTCTCGAGGCCCTGAGAGAATATGGAGGTGAAATCTATCAAGCTAGGATGGGCACCGAGAACCACCGGCTCGTGAAGTTCTGATCACACCTCCGTCAATGTAGTATAGTTCTCGAATCCTTCACATGACATATGCGCAGGTCCTTCACGCAGTCGTTGTCGCTCTCACCTCGACGACTCACCATGTCTAGACCTCGCTCTCACTTCCCGGTGTTGACAGCCTATCGAGTCTGGGAAGAGCGAGGTCTGGATCTTGCGCTTTCTCAGACTTCGTTCTTGCCTAGACTTCGCTCTTGCCCAGATCCTCATATGCGTTGAAGTGACCGTCTTCGTTATTTGCTCTTCGCTCATACCTCAATACCGCTACACTAAGTCGTTCTCTGCCAGCGGCATCCAGTTACTCTCTTCGGTCTTTCTCCAACACTGTTGCATAAGGTTGCTCTTTACCAGCCTTACCCAGCAGGCTCTTCACATCAACTTCACGTTGCGATCGAGTACTTCAGCCACCCGGAAACCACCAAGGACATTATGGACGCCGCCGAAGATATCATGGACGCCAACTCGGACAGCGACTCTCCAGCGAAAGATCTTAGAGTCAAGTGTACTGTTCGTAGCAAGAGCTATGCCACCAAAAAGACAATGCAAGATCATCGAAGCACTAAACATAGGGCTAATAAGCCCATACACACTTGCTCTGTCTGTGGTAGGATCTGCAAGGATAAACATGGGTTGATGCGCCACGAAAAGACGCACAACCGTGCCCCAGAGCCAAAAGTCAAATGCTCAGTATGCGAGAGGACTTTCTCCTTAGTGGGCGCCCTCAAGAACCACAAGCGCACTCATCACACGGACATAACGCTTACAGTCGACTGCCCAGTGTGTAAGAAGATCTTCCCCGGCGAAGGCGATGTGCTGCAGCATCGTCAGAAGGCACATGTGCCAAACTTCGCCCTGATGGCCGACCCGCTCTACGAATATGTAGATTGCCACTTCACCTTTCTGAGCAGGGACAGAATGAACAACCATCTTCTTTTCCGTTCTCTTTCTCCAGCCAGTATCTCACCAGCCCAATTAGCAGTCCATCTCGGTAAAAAGAGGAAGCGCTCGTCAAATCCGCGACCCTCGCCCACCAGACATGCAAAATGCCAACTGATGACAGCGTCAACGGCATTGACGACGGCATTGACTACGATGAGGACAAATGGCTGTTCTTCATATACCTCAAACCGCAGCAAGTACTCGATAAAATCGCTCGCATTCTTCCCGCTCTATCGTCATCGTCCCCAGCAATTGCGCTGCTCATGGAATCCATCTTAAGAACATGTCAAATCAGCGCCACCTTTGCACGTACCAGCAACTCCGAAGTCACCTAACACCTGGTGGACAACAAACGATGCTATGATTCATTATGGCTGGAAGCAGTGGAAGATGAGCTCACAATAATGCTACTAGAGACCGCCAAGATTGGACTGGACATGGGGCGGGACTACCTCTTCAGGCCTATAGGTTCTCTGGAAGACCCTCTCATGGTTCTTGGACGTATCGACATCGTGTTCTTCCACCCTGAAGGATATACGAGAGTACCACGCCACCAGACACCCAGAGGACGCATGCAATCCGGGAACGTTTTCGTATACAGGAGGAAGAAACTAGGCTCATGATTCTACCAACAGCTAGGAAGATGCCGCACGTAGATAGCAAGAAGGAAAGGTCGCGACGAGAACTGAGGCGTTCTTGTTTGATATAGTTAACCACCATCAGACTGTGTTCTAACAAGATCAGAGGCGACGGCTACAGAAGCACTCACTCTAGGGGCTAGCTTGATGATGGTCGTATACACAATGAATACAGAGGTGTTTCTGCTGTCTTAGTAGATCGTTGTGTACTTTTTTTTTTTTTGAACTTGTTGCCTTTGTAGCTTCAGATCAAACAAGAAAAGAAATGTGTATTGAGCGTTGAAAACTTTATCACTAAAGTCTATATTAGCCTTGGAAAGATCAACCTTAAAGGTATACGGAAAGTTCTCTATAACAGTTTAGACAGAAATCAATAGTTTATACTTCTAAGGTCTATTTAGTAGGGATAGAACTTTTCATTTGGTCGTAAGATGTTTGATGCCCCTCAAGGTCGTCTTCGCAGCTAGAAAGATGAAGACATAGTAAGATTGCAATGTCATGACGCTTGACGTAGTTACACCTAGGTAATGCGTACATTGCGGGTATCACATCGCATCTTCTTCTTCGCGGACTACGGTGAGGTGAATTCTAGTGCACAAGATGGATATACACATCACCCATTCACAAGTACTCTAGTATATACAAAGCCACCTTCTGCCAATCTCTAACTGGAGCAGCCCCGCTAAATGCGACAAGACCAAAGAAACGCCTATCAAATGCAAAGTTACTCCCACCCTTCGTCGCAATATGCCAAAACCTTTTTCGAAAACCGTCCAGAAAAAAGTTTTCCCAGGCTAGCACCTGGGTCTAAAAAAGTCATTTGAACATGGACCACGGCAAGCTCCGGGTCCTCCTGAAAGGGGGTAATCGTTGAAGAAGCGAAAGGACATATGGTAACAAATGGAATCTTCGTGACGTAAAATAATGCAATACATAAAAGAAAAAGCCTCTCCTAATGCCTGAAAAGACATGAGAGGTTGAGTTTGGTATCAAATTGTGGCCATGAGAGAAGGGTATCTGGTGATCTTGAGAAGTTGTAAGCTTAATGTGATGTAAGCTGCTCATTCTCTTATCGAGAATGGATGGTAGGTTGAGGTGGAGGCGTAGATAGGAGCGCGATTCCGATGGTAATGAGAGCAATCAGGAGTCATAAGATGCTGCATGCATTGCCCGAGGACCTGTCAATGTATTGTCAGCTAGTGCCACGAAATCAAACACGTCGGATACATCTCTTGTGGTTAGACATGTAAGCTTCAGGCAGCTTATGCATGTCACTTTCGTCATAATGATCAGCGCACAAGGGATGAAGTACCTCTAGTTGCAGCGACCATGCTGCACGACAAAGGAATGATCACCGTTATGCTCGTGTCGCGTAAGGGGTACGCATGCGCCTGGGTTCTTGGGCCGGGATCCGATGTGGTGTAGATGCAGGATGTAAACAATAAAGAAGGTGAGTGCTTACCATCGTTGTCCGCGGATCCTTCCAATCCACGAGTACACAATCTTGAGGCGCTCGCGGACCCGTTCAGTCTGTAACAACACGTATTTTTCCTCTTCTACGATTGGTACTACAGATGCAAACCAATATGGGAAGATTGCGGGGTCCTCGGGTGGCTCGCCATAGACTTGGATGATCCGTTCGCGAAGCCAGGGCGCACTGGCTTCTCTCATTTCTCGTACAAATGCTGTGCAGCTATCAAGTAGCTGTTGCGTGGATAATGTCTCGATTGCGACTTCCGTAGGGAGTTGGGTTTGAGGATGGTCGCGGAAGAATGCTTCCGCGTAATCCCGTGCCATAGTGGTCTCACGCTGCTCCAGAATAGCTTCCTCGGCGAGAGAAACATCTTCAACACGCTCAATGCGGCTGACGTTGTACCCGTCAAGTAGGCCATGAGCCCTCACTTTAAATCGTCCGATACCACGTGTTTCAATGAAGCTACGCCCATCGCGCAGTAACTCGTAATTGACAATCTCAAGTAGTGTTCCATACTCCAGGAACGGAGTCGAGCCAAGATCGCCTTGGGGTGCGTGTGTGCGATTGTACATAACCATGCCGAATTGTCTGCTACCTTCGATGACGCGCCGCATCATCAATCGATAGCGAGGCTCAAAGACATGAAGGAATGTCGGCATAGAGGGCAGCGACAGTGTACAGATGAAGAGCGGAACGTTCAACACGTTGTCTCCCGCCTGCTCTTCCGCCTTGAGAGCATCAGCACGAGCACTCACCAGATCCGGGCAAAGTCCATTCAACAAAGAGTTGAGTATGACGTTGCTAGATTGATTCTGTAGTGAGGCAGGAACATGCAGGCCTCTTCGACAGAAAGGGCAAATGCTGCTGTGGTCCATAACGCGAGCGAGGCAACGACGGCAAAATGTATGACCACACGATGTTGTTGTTGGGTCCAGCATCAGGTTGTAACAGACAAGGCAGTCTAACTCCTTGTGGGTTACGTCGCGTAAGCGTTCCAGGAGCGTGATGTCAAGATGCTCGTAATCGTCCCCGCTTGCCGATAGTGACTGGTAGTGGACTTCGGAAGAGTACCGAAGTTTGCCCATTTCAGCCATGGTAAACGTGGACACGAGGCGTCCTCCATGCAGTTCCTCTTGATTTCCATGATAGCTAAGCTTTTCCTTCTCTTTCTCATCCAAAGGGGAATCTTCATGCTGGGGTACCTCGACGAGGAGTGTCGGAGTATTTTCCGCAGATGGCCTGTGCTCAATTATCTCAGCCTTTATGAGGTCCATCAACTTGGTCAACGTCACGTCGACAGAGCACTCAGCAGAAGCGTGCTCGGCCCCGCAGCCCATCAGGGGACACGAAATGCCCATGAGGCGATCTGGTGTGTTTGGATATGATATGTTGGTACGAGGTTGTGGAGGAGGCAGACAGCCGCGACAGACGGTATGACCGCAAGGCAGGGTGACTGGGGCACTCAGAGGTTTCGAGCATCGTGGACACTGGACTAGACGGACCATCTGTCGGGCGTCACAGTGGGCGTCCAAGGCTACCGCCTCCGAAGCCTCTGCCGAGCGCTCATCGTCGCACATGAAGGCCTGTGCAGGAAACTGAGGCTCAAAGGAATGCTCAACGCTTTCGACGATGGAGCACCCTTTTGTCCGTTGACGATTCATGTAGATTCGCTATGTTGTACAATGGCTCCGGCAGCCATATACAGTCGCAGGCCCGTCGGTGGGGTCGGGTTGTGGGTTTGGTTGGTCGTGGAGTAGGTGGGCACTGCAGGTGTGCAGGGCAGGACAAGGAAGGAGGGCGGGAGTCGAGTCGGGCAGCGAGATTGCGTATTTCGAAGATAGTTAAACCTTCACAATAGGCAAGAATGTGCTAAAACGTCTTCACGGAACGCTCGATTCTTCCGGAAGCTGGGACGAGGGCGGATCAGCAACGCGCGTGCTGATGCAGGGACGGGTGACGACGGAGACTGCCGAAGAGGGATGATATTATCTTGGGCAGACAAGGTCGGGATATATACAAGCACGCGGGGTGGCAACACAAGAGCTCGCGGAATGGCGAGAGGTGGTGGAGTCTAGCAGTAGAGCGCAGAGCGGACAAGGACCATGTTCAAGAGAGAACAACTTGAAGTGGTCATCCATGCTGGACGGATAGTTAAAGATCGGCGATGTTGCTCTGCGCCCCGTATCAGTCATGGGAGGCTGCCCTCGATTGCTGTGTCAGCTCTGGGGTACTCGGATCGAGAGAAAAGCCCGTCATCGGCTCGCCAGGCTAAGCCAATCCTGTGCCAGCTTGATATAAAAAATTGGCACGGTCCACCCGCAGACGACCTCCAACAGTAAAAGACGACTCAAACCTTGCTTGTTCCCACACCAGATGCGCCTCGAACCGGTATCCCGAGGACTGGGACGACTGCCGCGGTCCATTGATTGCGCCGCGTTTCCGGGGAGCAAAGGTCAGAGTGGTGATCATCGATTCCTGCTAATTCCAACATTCCCCAAGTCGAGCAGCAAAACGTCTGCCAAGCCCATCTCTCTGTTCTTATCCGCATCGCAGCCGCGCGAGCCCCACGCACGAGCGTGTCGTGTCAACCTATCTGCTATGTGCTGTGAGACCTTAGTGTTCGGCGGTATACATGTACAAGAAGCGAGAGAATGAGGTCAAATCGTCATACATTGAGAATCAAAGCACTACGCAACCAATCAGAGCCCGGACCCGCTTGAACCCGCGTCTGACCCAGGGCTGCCAAACGTCAATCCCATGATTTCCCATGTGTACACACTTGCGCCGGAAACGACTAGCCGCTGCCGAACGAAGACCCTGTACATCCCCCTAAGGGTCCGATTGTCGTGACGACTTGCATTCGCATCTTATCCACCGCCGTCCAGGGTGGGGCTCGTGTCTTGTGTCTCACTCATTCTGCAAGCCACAACGCCGCGCATTCGCGGCTCTGGAGGCCGCGGCTCCAAAAAGCCACTTTTCATGCTTTGAGAATTTTTTTTCAATTCAATATCACTTGATGCTCCTGTCCCTGGCTGCCGTGCCAGTTTCGCCAAACGTGACCGAATGTAGCACTAGACTAGTGGACATGCTTTCTCGGCAAGCCCCCCAAAGCGTACCAGGGAACTCCATATGCAAAAGGAAACTCTCCATGCACGCTTTCGTTCGGCTCCACCAACATAGAACATGACTATCGTACATTGACATCCCTGTACATAACGCTCCTCAACGCCCATTTCCGAAACTTCGGATTCGTTTTCGCGAACACCAGTTCACGATGTCCTGAGTGCACTGGTTGTCGCGGCCTGGTCTACGTCCGAGCCGACCTCTGACTCGCTGTTCGATTCATCTTCCTGGTCATCTTCTTCCTCTAGCACAATCTGCTCGAGGACCCGTTTGTCAAACAGGTCTAGCATGAACCGGCATGCTGGGAGGCGGAAGTGATGTGCTTCTAGTATCTGCATTACCTTGTGGAAGATTGCAGGCTTACTAAACCCAGGTGCCTTCCTAGCTTTGATTCTAAGCCGCATGCATTAGCTCGTGACTTTCAGCTCTCGATTAGGGGACTACTTACGCCTGTAGGTCATTTGCTGCCTTCTTGGCAAGCACCGTATTACCCAGGTCAGTAGCAAGCTTCAAGATCCGCGCGTTTACTGGGTCTCTGTCGGTGACGGCAACCTTGATTTCGGCATTGGGATTCCAGCTCATGTCTTCTGCTTGGGCAACCCAGGGCGTCATCTATAATGTATTAGATCATTGACTGAGACGAAAAAGAAAAACTGGTACTGACCGCAAAGAGCTTGTTGAAGTTTAACGGTAGGCAAAATCCTAGTGCCTCACCAGAGTCGTTGACGACGCCGTCCCAACCATATTCCAGCAGAATTTCCTGACCATGGAGGCTTCGAGAGATCAGGCCCAACACGTAGAAGGCTGTACCTCTGAGCGACATGACTTCTGACTGCTCGGCAATCTGCACGACCCACTTGACCACGTCCGAATTCTCAAGGAACGGCGCACCTAGTTCCATCGAGCCGACGTTGCCAACCGCCCACAAGCAGCCTTTGACTTTGAGTATGATTTCGGGATCGTCGTTCTCCGATGCGAAGTCTCGAATGGTCGCTGCGAACTCGTCAAAATGGCCTTTCTGCTTGAGTAGCTTGCATCCCTCCTTGGTCCTTGTCAGCTCTCGGTAGAAGTGTGGTGGCACAAGACCGTAATCGGTTGGTTCAGGCGCGTCGTCGTAAGTCAACTGAGTCGACGGTTTTTCGGGTATGTCCGCAAGTGCGCGAGCCATCGAGGCCTCGATCAAGGCCACGTAAGTATCGTTCCTTCCCAAGAACCAGTCGTCCATCTCCCTCGTGATGTAATCCAATCCGTCCAGATAGTGGTAGCCTACCGAAGTTGAGAGGAACCGAAGTAAGAGTGGAGCACCAATCTCTCCCAAATGATCCAAAGCCGGACGGCATTTCACCACAAACTCCAGCGACTCTTTCTGATTGCAAGCCTCTTCTAATATCTTGATTGCGACCTCACAGACTTCCACGTCTGGATCGTAAAGCTGCGTTACAAGCAACCTGATGGCCCATTCCGCTACACCTGTAGAGCTGCTCGCCCCCATGGGCTTTGTTGCATATTTGCGCAACAACCTAGTTGCGAATATTCTAATCTCCTTAGAGCATGATGTCATCGCTTTAGAGATGATGAGGCGTAGATGACCGTCTAAGGTGTAGTCCATGTTACTCAGAAGAGTCCGGATCAAATCGTCGCGATCATTGAGCTCGACGATATGGTAGAACATGTTGATCACTCTCCATCTTTCCAAAATATGGATACCTCGGGCGTCTTTAGTTAGAGCACCCAAGAGCGCAAAGTAGCCACCAGTAAGCGTCTCATTCATACGGTCCGTCTGGAATATGGGTGATTCAGAGGTCAGACCGCTCATTCGATCGAAATGCGATAAGCACTCGGCAAGCTGACGGATAAATTTACTCTCGGCCAAGTATTTGACACCTTCGGGGTTTTGTAGAAGGCTCTGCATCAAGGCGCACCCGGCTCGTACGTATCGTTGGTTTGGTTTGGTGTTTTTGATCTCGGAGAAACGATACTTAAATGGTCGATAGAAACCTAAGACGCGATGTATGAACTTGGTTACTTTGATAGCCTCGTCTAGGCGTTTAGGATTGAGTAGTGGACCTTCGATGATATTCAAAATGAGATCCCACTTCCATTTTGTGAACGTGACCGTGTTCAATACTTGAGTCTCGACCATCAAATTGCGAAATTGAGCCTCATCCACCTGCATAGCGGCTTGCAACTTTGCCGCATGGTCACTTTGTCTGGTTGTCGAGGTACTGTCAGACATCGCAGTACTTTTAGGATTGTACAAAGATGTAGGTCCGGATCGATATAGAGTTCTGTTGATGCTGTCCACTTGATATATGGTACCAATCGCGACAAAGCGGTCTTCGGAGTCGAACCGCGCTGCTGAATGAAGAAGCTGTGGGAGTACCTGAAGCTGCGCGCTCCATGATGGGGGCAGCAACTCGTTCGCCATCTTCAAAACTTCGCCAATCAGCAATGTCGTCTTACGCTTTAATGGCAATGTCAAAGAATCTTCTTCAGCTTGTAGTAGTGCTGGCATCAACCCAGCGTGCAGAAATGCTGCCAAAACTACGGAAACGTAATGGTCTAGTAGACTCCACTTGGTGGTATCATCCTCAGCGCTGTTGGAAGCTGAAGCATCTTTGATCTGCTGATTCTTCAGATTTGTGACGCGACCATACGTAGTCAATCGTCGTCCAGCAAGGAAAGACGAAGACCAAGAGGGAGGTTTGATCCTGAGGAGGTCAAATAGTAGTTCCAAGATGATGTTCCGAACATGGGGAGTGGGGATTTGTAAGGACCAAAGCAGGGATCGGAGGGGAAGAAAGTCGTTCATAGATAGTGTGAGCAGTCCAGGCCAGCTGCGGAGCAAGGATGCAATGACCTTGGCATTAACCTTCAACTTCTCTTCGTGCAAATGCCCATGAGTTGTGTTTGCATCGGTGAACATGGCAAAGGGCGCTTCCAATTCGCGCCCAGATCGTAGAAAGCGACGTCTCCTAGGGGTGTCCAGCAGGTAGAGAAACGAAGTACCAACACTCTCAGCGGCGTGGTAGCTTCCTTCTCCCAGAGCATCAGCCAGAGCGCCCATGCCTCCGGCTGCCACGAGGAGAGATGGCTTTCGGACAAGGATTTCGGCTAGAGTCAGCGTTGCAATGTTCCTCAGTCGGTCTTCTGCATGCTCAGCCACTGCGACGATGATACGAACCACGGCGCGAGCGATTTCCTCAACACCTCCTTTGACATCAAGGAACGCACGGACAAACTTCAGTGCTTGCTCGCGCTCCACACTAGCTTTAGACTCTTTTACTAATGACAGGATAACAAGATGATCTGTGTGAAGAGCGCGTACAATTCGGAGAGACTTGCGATCAGTGAAGGAATAGCGCATAACTCGATACGCCGCTGCAACAACTTCACGGCTATCGCTCAGAAGCATGGTTTGCATTCGTAATCCGAATATTGACCAGGCCAGGTCGTACTTCAGCGTAGGATGTCGCTTGAATAGGAGGACCAGAGAGTTGGCTCTCTCTACATAGTATTCCGGCTGCATGCCCTGAATTTCCAGAGCCTGCAATATCTCAGCCAGAACAAATGTTGGCGACTCGGTCTCTTCCTCTTCTCCTACTTCTTTCTGGACGATGTGCCGCGACGGCGAGCGCGAGAGGTTCCGACGAAACAGATATGAGAGTCTGCTTTGTGGGTCCGCTGGTGGTGATTTGACTTCTTTTGCTCTCTGCTTCTCCGCAGCCAAGCCCGACTGCAACTGGGCTAATTTTCTGTTGGATATGTTAAGCTGCTCCTCGACCTGTAACCGCTGGTTCTTGCTGTCTTTTGCGTTCTTGGCGTTTAATGCCTCGAGCAGGTTCTCGGACCCAATCTTGATCTTGGTCTCCTTCTCAATCTGGTCCTGCAGCTCTGCCTGCCTCTGCTCAGTGGTTGTGCCGTCATTGTCGCCGACGGTGATTGCATGCATGTCGAATTCGGGGCGTATTCGACCGTCTTGCGACGTCGAGGGCCGCATCAGAGCGGTATTGAAGCTGCCAGGGCCTGTGTTGGCAGTTGCATACGAGGCATACGAGGCCTGGCCGCCCCGCGAGCTGGCCATGCCGACCGACGACGCTGAGCGGCCATCTCTACTCGTCGTGGGCGCAAGAAGAGAGCTCTGGTCGGCGGCGTCGGCCTGTGTGTTTACGGAGCGAGCTGATGGCGTCATGAGCGCGCCTTAACCGTGTTCCCGCCAACCGCATCGCATATCTGTCTTTCGGCGATGCCCTCTTGCCTCATGAGCAACTCGCGGGCACAGGTGGAGTCGTCCTCGTTGCGGTGCCTGGCCAAAAACGGAAGTGTGGCTAAGGTTCGGGGAAGGAGCGGCTGTGACAGGGGCTAGAGAGTGTGGAGCTGGTGTAATGACAGTGTGAGTGAATGTTGCATGGCGCGCTGCAATGCCCATCTCGAGTTGCGGGCAGCGGCTGCTGCACAAGGGACGTGCACATTTCCTTACCCTCCTACCCTGGTAGCAGAGCTCGCGTCTCTCCATCTGCACGTACCGGTACGGCTTTGCACCTCACCACATCATGGCCTGACACAGCGCCGAACTCCATGTGCCGACAGTTCAGGACCCATAATCCCATTGTGCCTACTACAGATTCAGGCGGGGAGCTGTTCTGATGCTGTCACGTGCACGCCTTACGCCGCTGTCCAGGGCCTCTTCCCTCGACCGGAGCTCGCCGATGGCCATGTCAACGAATCGAAACGCGTTCTCGCCGCCTCTTTGCCGGCGGTCCATAGCTTGCTCGTGCCTCAATCGCAAACCGCTCCTATACAGTTCGGTGTCCTCCGCGTGCCGTCCATCAGATAAGGCGCCGTTTCATAAGTATATCTAGCTTTGATCGCCCTTTTTGATAACTTCGTCTACTTACCCTCTGCTTCCCATTGACCACCTAACTACCTACATCTTCAACCCTTATCTCAAGTACATTAGGCTATTGTTGCAATCTCAACAGCGTCGTTCGCCATGTCTCAACTTAGTTACGCCCGCTATGGCAAGGACAATGTCCGCCTCTACAAGGTCGATAAGGATCCCAACACCGGCATCCACAAGGTTGTTGAGCAAACAGTCTGCGTTCTACTCGAGGGAGATATTGAGACTTCGTACGCCTTCGCGCCGCGGTATTAGCATGACATATATTGACAGTTTCTAGCTACACTAAAGCAGACAACTCTGTGGTAGTTGCGACCGATACGCAAAAGCAAACAACATACATCCTCGCCAAGCAAAACCCCATCGACCCGCCCGAGCAATTTGCTGCCATCATTGGCGACCACTTTGTCAAGACCTACCCTCATATTCACGCCGCCCACGTCAAGATCGTTCAGCACCGATGGACGCGCATGACTATCGACGGAAAAGCACACCCACACTCCTTCTTCCGTGACGGTGAAGAGACCCGCGTAGTCGAGTCAGTAACTCGCGAGAATGAGGGTGTCTCTATCCGATCCAAGATTGAGAAGCTCCTTGTGCTGAAGAGCACAGGATCAGCATTCCATGGCTTCCACCGCGATGAATACACGCGCCTACCTGAGACATGGGACCGTATTTTGAGCACAGAGATTGAGGCTGGCTGGCAATGGAAGTTGTTCAAGAACCTAGATGAGGCCAAGGCTGTGGACTTCAACGCTGCATGGAAGGCGGCCAGGGACATTACCCTCAAGGTCTTTGCCGAGGATGACAGCGCCAGTGTACAGGCGACTATGTACAAAATGTGTGACCTGATCTTGGCCGCTGTTCCCCAGGTCGAGGCTGTGGACTATGCGCTGCCCAACAAGCACTACTTCGAAGTTGGTAAGTTGCGTCAAGTTTGATCTCTCACGTCAGATTACTAACACAATGCCAGACCTCTCATGGCACAAGGGCATCAAGAACACCGGCAAGGATGCTACTGTCTTCGCTCCTCAATCAGACCCCAACGGCCTCATTCAGTGCACCGTCACCCGCAAGGGCACCAAGTCGAAGCTGTAGATACAGCAGCACGTTCCCGTTACACTTTGGTTTCTTGTACATTTCTTTCGGTTATCCAGTGACTTTCAAGGGGAAGATTGTCGAGCGAGAGTAGAACATTATACCACATTTTCTTTTTATACAGGGGGGACGAGTGAGAGTAGAACACCTATCATGCGAGTAGAAGGAATTCAACTTTTGGCTCGCTATCTTCCTTGACACCCTATGCATGTGACGTGAAGGTGCATGATCAATCTATCTGGTAAAACCCTAAATGCATTAAACATAACTCATCTCATGCCCACTCACAGTTCGACGAACCATGGAATCGCTTAAGATTGCCAACAGCAAGATGTGGAATAATAAACCAAGTTCACGAAGCAACCAAACCAAAACTTGGCTCAAGCCCTGCAATTTAGATTTACATGTCTTATACAAACCCGATTCTTGGTATATCTTCTCTTCCTCTTTGTGCTCACCCCCTCGTCATGATACTGGCGCCTCGGGAGCCTGTGTTTTCGCTTCCGCGAATGTCTTCTTAACATCTCCATGCTCCGTTATGCTCTGTCCACCACCATTTCCCACTTGCAGAATGTTCTCTTTGTAAGGATGCGCTCTCCCCTCAAAGGTCTTCAACCTCGCCAGCCTGTCCTTCCGTAACCTGTTCTTCGGCAACATGCCGCTAACGGCCTTCCTCAACACTTCTCCACCTCCCCACTTGGCCATCATCCTGTCCATGGAGAGTTCTTTGAGGGAGCCGGGGCGGGTCGTGTGCGTGCGGTAGAGTTTCTGAAAGCGCTTCTTGCCGGTGGTGTGTAACTGAGAACAGTTCGTAGCCACGACGTAGTCACCACAGTCGGTAGAGGGGTCGAAGATGGGCTTGTGCTTTCCCATAAGGGTCAGGGCTATGGCAGAGGCGACGCGGCCCAGCGCGCGTGGGTCGGAGCCGATGTCGAGGTGGTGCCATGAGCGAGCGTATGCCAGGCGGGTCTATGCAACGGTTTTAGCTTTGGAAGTAGAGAGAGAGTAGAACATGACACCAGAGAGACAGTGGCAGCGATCATAGAGATATTGGGTTGCGGAGGTCCGATGGAATACACACCTTTCCAATCACTTGCGACATGTCGGGCTGCGAAGTCAATGCCCTGAAGGCAGACCCTAGTTAAGCTATGAGAGGGTATGAAGTCTGAAATTCCCCGACAACGAGGGAGGCGAAGCTGCAAGCGCTATTGGTGGACTGGTCGCAGTGCAGTGAAGGTTGATGCCAAGCCCGCTGTCCAACATTTCCAACCTCACGTGATCGATCGATAAGATAAGCTCCGATGCCAGATCCGTCCGTGGATGTTCGGCGGGGATTCGGGCCTGGATTTCAAAGCGACAGACGGCAAAGTCGCATGCCAACGACTTGATCTTTCTACCAATAGCACAAAGCTTTAAGCAGGATTACAGCTAACTTTACACCTTTCAAGATGACTGTTCCGTCGTTTGAAACCATCTTCGCGGTGCCGATGACCTGCCAGTCATGCATCAACGACATTGAAGGTTCTCTGCAGCAGTTGGGTGGTACGAGCGATCCCCACGCACGTCATTCAGCTTCTAACAAGATAGGTATCAACAAAGTCACTGCCAACCTCAAAGATCAACTAGTATCTATCGAGGGTACAGCAGCACCATCGGCAATCGTTGAAGCTATTCAAGCTACTGGTCGTGATGCAATTCTAAGAGGATCTGGAAGATCAGACAGTATGCTCCATCTGAATGTAGGAGTTTGGATGTGTTATGATTCTGACATGAGAGCAGGCGCCGCAGTTTGCATTCTAGAATCGCATGCACCGCATGTAGAGAACAAGGTTCGAGGGCTTGTGCGCATGGTGGAAGTGGCTCCAAGTATGACCATCATTGACCTGAGTATACGAGGATTGTCGCCTGGAACATACCATGCAACTATCCGCGAATCTGGCAACATATCCGACGGACCTGAATCTACCGGCGCCATCTGGGAACATCACAAAGCCAAACAGGAGGGCAAGCCGTGTCGAGGCGTCTTTGGAACCGTTCAGGTAGGGAAGGGTGGAGTCGGATCTGTGTTCCTGGATAAGCCCATCCACATCTGGGAGATGATCGGACGCAGCATCGTAGTTGCAAAGGAGCAAGACGGCAAGGTATGCGAAACCCGCTAATTGATCCGAGATCTAATCTGACCTTGGACAGTTTGATAAGAACGATCCGGATACGCTAGTGGGTGTCATTGCACGTAGCGCTGGTGTTTGGGACAGTGAGTGCTCTTGGTACCCCACGTGTTCTGCTTCTGGCGGCTCGTGTGTTCTAGATGGGTGTATGCTAATGGCTGTTCAGACGACAAGACGGTATGTTCGTGTTCCGGAAAGACGGTCTGGCAGGAGAGAGAGGAGCAGCGCGACCGTGGGATGCTATGAGCTCAAGACAGACCAAGATAGCCCAAGAAGTCCACAAGTGCCGTCGAAATGCCGTGTTGGTTTGGTGAGGAGAGATAATGCATGCACCTTGAAATCTAGGCCGAAACTAGGACTGCGCGAACACGGACTTTGCGAGGCCTGGCATAGTCATGCGTTCATGCCTGAGAAAAGCGCGGCGATGGGGTGAGTGGCTGCGCGGACGAATCGTCACGTGGCTGTCTCAGTCGGAGCTTTTTCATGTTACAGACCTCAAACGCCATCACTCGATGATCGTAAGGGGGCCAGCAGTCGGATATTCGCTGCTGGCAGTCGGCGTCACCAAGCCAGGCTCCGGTCCTTTCGGAAGCGCTGGAGAGGATGGTTAGGCTCTCAGGGCATCGGGAGGCGGTGGTGTCATGCTGCAATGGGCTGGGTTGCGGCGTCTTGGACTGGCGCGTAGCGCTGTGGCTCTCGGGCTTCACGGTGCAGGGGTCCAATCAGCGTGGCGGTCGCCGTGTCGGCCAAGGCTTGTCTCTCAAACGCGCTGGACCTCAGATTTGGTCTCCCCACCAGTAGCCCTCCTGCAACCGCCCGCCAAATTCCCACCGTGTCCCTGTCTCTTCCGAGTGCCGCCCTCGAAACCTCCTTCCCTCTCTCGAACGGCTTCCCAACTGTGCCTTAATTCCCACACCTGTACGATCGTTTACTTCCCCGCGCAACACACCAGGTACTTGTGTACCTCGACGACCATAATAGCCAGCACCCACCGCCTCTACCACACCATAATTCACCACGTCGCGCACACCCACAAGCCCCGGCGGCTACTCTATAATCTGGCGGAATTGAGACGAGCACTTTGGGCAGTTTGTGTTTGACAAGGAACGCGACCCCTCGTCCCACGGTGGAGTGCTAGGAGAGGCCGTAGATTGAGGCTTGACGACACCATACTGCCGGGTAACAAGTGAAGATCACTCGTCATGTCTCTGAAGCAGGTGCGCTCCTTCTTCCTGCGTCTGTTTGTTCCTTCCGAGTCCAATTGCTGATAGGCGGGGTAGGAAATCGAAACCTGGGTGGCAGCCCTCGCCAGCTACGACAACAACGAGTTTGACGTCGCATTGAAGGTCTTTGACCAGATCTCCGACACGTCCAAGATTCTGTTCAACTGCGGCGTGATTCATGCCACTCTCGGCGAGCATGAGAAGGCGGTGAGTCAAGGATAATGGCTCCAATGCCACGAGCACGTGCTGATAGCTCTACAGGTAGATTGTTACCAGCGCGCTGTGCGTCTGGACCAATACCTCGCCGTCGCATACTTCCAACAGGGCGTCTCAAACTTCCTCATGGGCGATTTTGAGGAAGCCCTCGCCAACTTCAACGATACCCTCCTCTACTTGCGCGGAAACAACAACATTGACTACGAGCAATTGGGCCTGAAATTCAAGCTATACTCCTGCGAGGTGCTTTTCAACCGCGGTCTCTGCTACATTTACCTCCAGCAAAGAGACGCAGGTCTACAGGATCTGTCCTTCGCAGCCAAAGAGAAGGTGGTGCCTGACCACGATGTCATTGACGAGGCCATTCGCGAGGAAGCTGAGGGCTACACCGTCTTCTCCATCCCCGTCGGTATCGTCTACCGTCCCAACGAAGCGAAGGTAAAGAACTTGAAGACAAAAGACTATCTCGGAAAGGCCCGTCTTGTCGCTGCGTCAGACCGGGCTAATGCCTTCACTGGCTTCGCCGGTGCCGAGATTAAGAAGGGAGGACAAGCTGCAAAAGACGATAGGACTGAAGACAAGATCTCCTACGCCGCGACCAACCTAGTCAAACCAGAGCTTCAGAGCAGAGCCCGCCAGCAGTCAGAGCCGCCGATGAACCGTAATATGTTTCCACCTACACCGCCACCAGAGGCAGACAGGAGGTCTGGTGACAGGCGATCTGGTGGAGAGCGAAGACCTGCTGCCGATGCCCCGATGAGCCGCGCACAGTCCGTACGAGGTGGCGGTCCTAAGCCCCAGCCTCTGAACCTCGGACGAGCTGCTTTCGACCAGCAAAGCAGCAACGAGCCCCCTCGCCGTCAGCCAACGCAGCGCTCCGCCTCTGAGCGACCACCACCAAGCCGCTCAGAGTCAACACGAGACCGAGCACAACGCGATCCGCGAGACCAACGGGACCAACGGGACCAGCGGGACCAGCGAGACCAGCGAGATCGTGACTACAGGCCACGACGTCGTGGGTCTGACGACGATATCATCGACGACTACTATGACAACGACTCATACCCGCCTTCCCGTTCCAGTCGTGGCGCATATACTCGCTCAAAACAGAGCAGGCGGCCAGCTTACATCGAGGAAGAGGACGAGGACGACTACGACGGTAGTGATCTTGATGATGCTGAGTTTGAGATGATGTCCCGCTCGAAATCTAGGAGACGATCACCCGCTCGCTCCACCAGATCGGGTGGTAGCAACCGCGGTGCAGGTAGTAAGATCAGAGTCAAGGTTCACTCTAGTGACACGCGTTATGTTTTCATCAACTCGGATCAACTGATTACCGAATTCTGGCAACAGATTCGCGAGAAGTTTGGTGTGCGAAATAAATTCAAGGTGGAGTTCAAAGATGATGGCGACATGATCACCATGGCCGACCAAGATGATCTTGACATGGCCATTCAGACGGCGAAGAGCGTTGCTAGAAAGGAAGGCAGCGATATGGCGAAGATGGAGGTAAGTTTCGTAAGACAAACAGCTTTAAGACCATACACTGACTATTTTACCAGGTTTGGGTTAGAGAAGTATAGACTAGAGATACCCCAGCATCACGCATATTTACGAACGACATAACATTTCCTTATTACCTCTTCGGACGCCTATCAATTGCTCCGGCGTCTTTGATTTGATAGCGCCCAATTTTGCTGTAATTGTAGCGAGCATAATTGCTGGTTTTTGTGGGCATGCATAAACCCTTGTACACTCTCTTTCACAGCCGGACTGTTGATCCGCTATTCAGAGTCGGCTTTGCATGTACAGATAGCGTAATCGAATCTTACGAATGAATAGCTACCACGAATGGTTGTTTTCTTAGCTATGTGATGTTCCTTGAACCATGTGCATTATCAGTATGCAGAGTACCTGCAGTAGATGATCGCATACAGTAAGGCCTTCTGCATGCGCCACCGGCGCGTCGAAGTACCAACAACCAGGTTCGCAGACTAACAATTGAGTTACTCTGCTGCGCAGCATGCTAATTGATTCTTGACGCCACCGTGCCGTATGAAAGCAATATGCCGAGTACGAATCAACGTTGCTATTGGACTTTACAAACTGCTCCAAAACCAACACAGGCTGCTTTGTCCAACTGACTGGCGCTTAGAATGCCAACAGACAACTTCCGAGCGCCAAGGCACACTTCACGATAGCCAAACGATACCATCCGCCAACAGCTCGATCAGGACGTATCTGAACACGCCACGCGTATACTTCTCATACGCCAGTTACGCGCCCGATAGGAATTCGCCGGAGCAATCCGGACGGTTGATCTCAGATCCGCTTGCCCAGCTTTTGCCTCGTGGAAAAAGAAATGCTCCCCCAAGAGCTCACACTATGCTCGCACCAGCCCGCAGGAGTTCCAACTCGACACTCGACGCGCGCCATAGCTGACACGAACGATGGTGGTAAATGAAGCTGAACAAACCAAGGAGGCGACGTGAAACTGTGGTCAAGCTCAGACTGTGTCTCGGAAGAGGGAAAAAGAAGAAGAAGAAGAAACTCATAGGGCGACTTGATCCGTAATGTCTATAGCTAAGCATTTCTGTGACAGCAAGACAGTGCTTGGTGTGTTCCAGCCATGTGGGTTACAGAACCGTCATACGCGTCGATACAGGTGAGGCGCATGGTGTTTCAGATTACCATATGTCCTGGGATGACGTCGAGAGGGGTATGAAATGAGACTAGTTATCAAAAAATCTAGTTGAGATTGCTTCGGAGGAAAAAAATCGGAATTGTTGTACATTTCGTTGCAAGATCGTCGAATGACCCCGGTTGTAGGTCGCATTTTGACCCTGCTTTCACACCATTGAGTATGCTATCCGTGCCTGAACGCCCTTCTCAATGCTCTTCCCAAGATGAAATTTCCTTCTTTGTACATGGCGTCAAGGTTCGTCCATTGCCCTGCGATGGCTGCTCGCATTTGCCGCCTCGCTGTCACAGCGCCGGCGCATTGTCCCTTTGTGATGGATTTGGGTTTACGCGGGGAGTAGGATTTCGGCCCAGCTGCTGTGCAAGAATGTTACACCGATCTGTACACCGTCGTCAGCGCTCATCTTTTGTTCAATTCTCCATCTTGTAAATCGTGTTCTATCGCCCCTCCGATATCTGCCATCGCATAGAGTATCTTACAGCAAACATCCCCGCAGCAGTAACAATACTCCTGTTCTCCTTGCTTGTAAAGGCCGAAATAGTGCTAGACGCGAAGCTGGGCTCGTTGAGAGTACGGCCCTTGCCTGCCATTTGCTTGGGTGGCATTGTTGCGGTGGTGAGCGTGAAGCTGCGAAATTCGTCAATATTGGGAACACACGGCTTCTGTTTCGCGGGGTTCGTACGATATATAGAGGTTGCGGTAGTGGTGGAGTAGTGTCGTGGGTGTAGTATCGATGCGCTTCGGTGATGGTGATTTTTGGTCGGCAGGGTCGAGCGTCATCACGGTTTGATTATGTAAGGCATCTGAAGCTGCGACTGCGCATGAGCCCTGCATATTCCACGGCATCAGTCTTCCATTTCATTTCACCGCATTGTAATTGAAAGTACAACTCGCATAGAAAAGCACCACTGCATACGCGCAAAAGATATAAATAGCATAGCATCGTACTATTACAAGTTGATCACAAGCACGACTGAGCCTACCGCCCAGTCTACGCCCTCTACTAATAGCCATGTCGTGTGTTTTGGCCTACCGCTCAGCCACGTAATGAATGAATACGTATGATAACCCCGTGTACCGAATCAGATATCCGCTATGCAAAAGATACCCGAGAGGAACTTGAACGCCGTGAATGCTTGTCTGAAAGCCTCAAAGGTGAGGCCAGACTAAATATCAGGAAATGGAAGAAAGTAAGCTCATAGAAGGTTGCCGCCATCGGAATTCTCTACACCATGGAGATACAGCCTGAGTGGCCTACTCCTTCTTGCTTGCCAAGATACTGTACTGACCACCGCAACCAGCCCATACAAGCTTTGTCTCTCGCACAGCAGTATTGTCGATCATAGTCGGGACCTCGATCTCGTCATCAGTGCCCTGACCCGTCTGGAAGTTCACTGAGAAACCCCATGAGTAGGCCTTGCCGGCCTCGTCAATGACGATAGAGTGTTCAGGGCCGCATGCGCCGGTGACAATGTTCTTGAGGTCAGGAAGGGGTGTCGGCTGTACAACAATTTTCGCCTTGCCGTTGTTCTTCAATACCTTGCTCTCATCCGTCTCTGCGTCAAGTTGGGAAGGAGGGAGACCGGTCTGTGAACCATCGCAGCGACCCCAGACGAGCACTTGTCCATCCTTGGTAATGGCTAGGTTGTGATGCGAGCCTGCGTCAAGCGTATGAACGCCTTTGCCCTCCAAGCTGTGTACAATTTTGGGTTGTAGGACGCTGGCATCGTCTGCACCAGCATTCTCGGTGTAACCAGTTTCGCAGTAATTGTTCGCACCCCAACCCCAGACATGCCCGTCATCTGCGATTGCAAGACCGTGATAGTCACCGGATGCGATGTGCGTGATGCGTTGGCTGTGCTTTTTGATAGAGGTATCGTGGAAACCAACCTTGCTCGGCTGCAAAGCTTGGACGAGGTTGCGTTCGGTAACGCGGCGACCAAGCTGGTTTTGCTGGCCATTGCCCCAAGCCCATACATGGTGGTCCTTGTCAAGTGCGTAGACGTGGTTGGTACCGCACACGATCTGAGTAACCTTCTTTACGCCGTCAATATAGACAGGCCGAGGTGCCGTCTTGTTGTCGGTTGCGAATCCCATGATGCCTTCGTTCTTTCGGAACGTGCCCCATCCGTAAACAGCGCCCTCGGTAGTAAGGGCAAAAGAGCAGCTATCACCGGCAGCGACATCGACGAAGGTGGTGTCTTCAGGGAAAAACTCGGCCGGCACAGGCGCAGGTGTAGCCTCGGCATCGTTCAAGCCACCAGTCTCGTCTTCAGAATCAGAATCGGAGTCGTCCGCATCGAGATCGCGCATCTTGACGTTGGCGTTCGATGTGTCGCGCCCGAGGGCGTCGTTGTCGTTAACACCCCATGTCAGGATTTGGTTGTCTTTGGTTAGTGCAACAACGTGCATGCCACCAGTAGCAATCTTGACGACATTCATGTTGGACAGAGTCTCGTTGTAACGCGGTCGCTTCACGTCGATGGCCTTGCTTGTAGCGCCAAGGCCGAGCTCACCAGAGGAACCTTCGCCGAAGACGAATACCTTCAAAGGTTCAGTGTAGCGGATCGAGTTGATCTCTGTCTTCTTGCCCTTGGCGCGGCGCGGGCCCTTGGGATTTGGAACCAGAGCCGGATCGATCTTCTCGGCCTCTGGCTCTGGTGTTGCAGCCTTTGACGCGGCTTTTGGTGCAGCTTTGGGTGCAGCCTTCGCGCGCTCGACCTTTGGCTTCTTCACAGCGGGCGCAGGCGCGTCTTCGACCTCGGGTTCGCTTTCTTCGTCCTTCTTGCGCTTTGTCGTCTTCTTAGGCGCGGCTTTGGGTTCAGGCGCGGGAGTTTCGGTCTTCTTTGCGCGACTGCGTCCAGTAGCTAAACCCGTCTTAGCAGATAGCCCTACTTTGGACGCGTTGACCTTACGCTTCTGTGGTGCTGCCTTGACTTCCTCGGCGTCTTCATCAGCCATTTCGACGTCTTCAGCGTCTTCAACCTCCTCGGCTATGCCATTGGCAACAGGCGCGTCTTCGGTCTTCTTTGCGCCTCTTCGTGGGACTGCGAGGTTGGTTAGCGGTGGCCTGATTTCCTTGGGTGGGCGTGACGTACCGGCGCCGTTTACTTTGACCTCTTTGGCATCTTTCTTCTCGGCGGGCTTTGCGCTCGCAGAACGGGAAGCTCTAGCCATTTTGCGCGACACGAACGAGAGTTGATGCGCGTAAAAAGTGTTTGGGTGGAAAGTTGTTGTGAGGTGGCTGGTGTTGTCGTATATAGAAAAATGTTGAACTGTATTTGGCAAGCACGGCGCTAGACTTTACATGGACCAGCTCGCTGCAGCCACGGCCCGTCAACCATTCATCGCGTACGTCACTGCCTGATTGGCTGACCATCAACTGTTGACCGTCCGACACTCACAACATCTAGCATCATCTGCCTCATCTGCCTCATCAACACTGCAACGCCTTCTCGTGCTTTTACACATTGCTTTAACGTATTGCATCCCAGTCCCTGTCGTTCGTCATCGAAATTCGTCCAGCCATTGCCCAGTACCTAGATGGTCGCCTGATACAACCGCAGTTCGCGAAAGGGGCGAGTAGCACAGCATCTTGCCTTTCAACATGTTTCACAAATCTATTGTTCTTTCTGCGCTCCTGAAAGGGATTTACTGCGTCCAACCTGAGGCGCCGTCTCCTAAAGCGGCTCCCCTGCGTGATCTACCTTGGGCGCAACTTAACTTCCTGCATACTACTGATATCCATGGGTGGTGGGGAGGCCATCTACAAGAGTAGGTTACCGAAAAACGCCTTCAGCTGAAGTTTACTATGTTGACACACGTCGATCTGACCAACTGCAGGGCGTCGTTTTCGTCCGATTGGGGCGACTATGTCTCATTTGCTCAGCACATGCGTGACAAAGCAGACGCGGATGGGTCGGACTTTCTTCTTGTAGACACCGGAGACAGAGTAGAGGGAAACGCTATCTACGATTCCTCTAAGCCTCGAGGAAAGTTAGTGGGGCCCTGCATTAAATACACATGGGACCTACACTGACTTCGTAACCCAATATCTAGATTTACATACGAAATTGCCAAAGAACAAAACATCGATCTGATCTGTTCTGGGAATCACGAACTTTACAAAGCAAACACTGCCGAGGGTGAATATTTCCATACAGTTCCTGACTTCAAAGAGAACTACTTGGCTTCTAATCTAGACATCTATAACCCCAAGACCGGAAAGCTGGAGCCACTCGCGCCGCGCTTCAAAAAATTCACTACTAAGAACCAAGGCATACGTATCCTAGCTTTTGGATTCATCTTCGATTTTACAGGCAATGCAAACAACACTGTGATTCACAGAGTCGAAGACACGGTGCATGAAGAGTGGTTCAAGGAAGCCCTCAAAGATCAAGACATCGACCTGATCATCGTCTTTGGTCACGTCGATATCCGTTCTGAAGAGTATGCAGTGCTCTTCTCTACTATTCGTTCCCTGCACTGGGATACGCCTATCCAGTTCTTCGGAGGTCATACGCATATCCGTGATTATAAGGTTTTTGACGCCAAAGCTGCTGCTCTCGAGAGTGGGCGGTATATGGAGACGCTCGGCTTTGCGTCTATCAACGGTCTCAGTACTCGCGGCACGAAAGATAGAGCGCCTGCACTCCAGAGCCCAAAGCTCACATTCTCTCGTCGATATATTGACAACAATCTTTACTCGATGCAACACCACAGCGGGAAGGACGCGAAATCGTTCGCAACTGACCATGGGAAAAAAGTTTCCAAGGCGATCGGCGAAGCCAGAGAATCTCTCGGACTTGGGAAGGTCTACGGCTGTGCGCCACAAGATCTTTGGATCAGTCGTCGCCCTTACCCGCACAACGAGAGTATCTTCACTTGGATCGAGGAACAGCTACTACCTCAGACTATCGAGAAATCCGATCGCATCCAGAATGGCAAGAAGGCGTTTGTGATTACCAACACCGGTGCCATCCGTTTTGACATTTTCAAGGGAGCTTTCACCAAGGACACGAAGTTCCTAGTCTCGCCGTTCACAAGTGGCATCCGGTATATCAAGGACGTACCTTACAAAGCCGCCAGCCAAGTACTCAAACTTTTGAACAACGAAGGACCTATTATGCTGGCCATGATGGAAAGCAACGCATTCCTGCAGCCCCCAGAGGTTTTAGCAGCACGGTCTCGACCGCACATGCTCACATCTTTCGACTCTGCTTTTGCCGACCTCCATGAAGGCCAAACACCTCTCCGCAATATGGATGAGCCAAAACCTTTCCCAGGTTATACCACCAAAGACGATGCCGGTGCGGATGGCGACGACACAGTTCATGAGCCCATCGCCTTCTACAATGTTCCCAACTGCATTCAGTCAGCTGTTGGCTTCGATCGACCAGGAAACAAAGTCCAAGAACCAGAAACCGTTGATCTCATGTATAATCAGTTCATTGAGAAATGGATATTGCTGGCGCTTGAGTACTTGGGTGCGCAGCGTGGGCTGGAGGATACTGAGGCGTTTGATAACGAGAAAAGCTTCACGGATATTATGACGGAGTGGGTGGAGGAACATTGGGGGAGTGAAGGTAAGGGATGTTAAGAGTAATCAAGAACTGGGTTTCCTTTGCTCTGTCCGTCAGGTAGATGTTGTAATCCCGCACTCTGCACATGTGCCTGCGCATGGAACTACGTCCACGCAGGCTAGCGACTCTCATTATAGTCAGGCATTTCCTGTCTTTGCAGACTTCCAGATCGTGGATGGAAGAAGATCTAGTTCAACCCAATATGCTTCGCCCGAAAAACGCCTCGCCATGATAAAGTATGCCGTTCCAAAACTCCAAATTGCCTGTCCGTATCGTCTGCCGACTATCGTCCTCCCCGGGCGGCGCGGGCTTGTTCTCTTTCGCTAGCATTGTATCTGTATGAAGTGTTAGCTCCTTTCCGGGGCGTCATTACCGCTGGTGTCTCTGCATCTCTGCATTTTGGCAGCGCATCAGCTTGTTGCGATCGGCGGCGGAAACGTACTTGAGGAGCTTTTCGATGAGATCGACGTGGGTAAGAATCATGCGGCGGCAGCAGTAGCGTTGGAGACCGATCTCGTCGAGGGCCTCACTAGATGGGGTACACGTTAGCGAATGTCTTGTGTCGGTACGGGACTGGTAGTGGTATTGAACAAGGTCGAGTTTGGCTGCAAGGTAGGCGTGCTGGGGTCTTCTATGAACGAGGTTTCTTACGCTTCTTCTTTGCCTTCACTGAGAATGGTCATGTACTTCTCCCACAGGTCGCCCGTGACCTAGGAACTCTGTGAGCAAGGGCGCGCATGAGCTAGAATGTAGTTGTAGTACCTTGCCGCACGAAAAGCAACGGATGGGAACAATCATCTTGGTGATTCGAGGGTATTCGTGTTGTTTAGGAGGACACGCGATCACGGTCTGATAGCTACGGAAGCGCGCAAAGGTAAGGTGAGGTTGTCGTGATGCCGGACGTTGGTGGACGCTGTCTCAAAGAAAGTTGCGGGCGCGCTAAGGACGCGGGCGGTGAAAAGCTCGGGCCAGGCTCCATCGAAAAAGTTCAACTTCGACATGTCGATGCTACACGAACTTCACGACTTCCACCTTTGCGGATTCTTACACGCAAGTCCACTCGAGACTCAGCTAGGATGGAGGACGCGACTCCCCAATTGAAGAGGAAGGCCGAGGAGGCTGCAGCACAGAAGAGGGCCAAGAAGCAGAGGAAGAACGAGGCTGCCGCTGCCGCTGCGCTCAACGATGGTCGCAACGACGAATCTTCAAATGGCGCAACCGGTGCAACGCCCAAGTCGAATGCGTCTACGCCAAAGAAGCGATCGACGTCTACCCCGAAAACGAATGGTGCGAGCAAAGATGCGCCGGCTGAAGTCAACGGAGCACTGGACATGTCAGGATTATCAAAGGCAGCTCTCAAGAAGCAGGAAAAGAAGGACAGAAAGGAAAGGAACAGACAAGAGCGCAACGAACTGATCGAGGCCGAGGTATCAGGTATAGTCAAAAAGAAGAAGAGCAAGAAGACTGATAGGTGGGCTTCGTCACCCGCTCATGGAGGATGGTTCCTACCAGCCGACCCTGTCTTCTCGCCCGACGAGAAATACCTGCTCATCGCCAACGCCAAGTCACTTCGTGTCTATGCAACCGAAACATCGTTGCTCGCCAATACACTTTCCGAAGACGACACAGGCGCCCTCACAGCTTATGCTCTATCACCCACGAACCCCCACCTCGTGTACGTCGCATACTCAATTGGGCACATAATACTGTGGAACTGGGTGGCTGGCAAGAAAGCTGGTCGATGGAACATTGGTGCTACAGTCCGCCACATGACAGTCATTGCGCAGTCAGACTCCTCCGAGGATGATCTTACATATTGTCATGAAACTGATGAGGGACACACCATCAGTGTGCACGCACTTCGTACGAAGCGTCAAGATACCCGGACAGAACTCAAGCAAGTCAAGCAAATACTGAGCAGTGCGAGCTCTGCAATCCGCGGTGTCCAGGTACTTATGCAAGGCAAGTACGTCGTGATTGCTACATCTGACTCTCTCGTGGTCGGAAAGCGCACGAAGGCTAGCAAGACAGCATTCGAGGACTTGGAGTACGTCTGGCGGGAATTCAAATTCTCGAAGCACATCACGACCTTTAACGTCTATCACCGCGAGCATCAAGAGAATGACAACGGAAACAAGACTCCACAAAGTCAAAGGGATGTTCTTGACATTGCTGTTGGAGAAGAAACCGGTGTGATCCTTCTTTTCGAAGACATTCTGGCTTCTTTTGCTGCAGTTGAGAAAGGCAATGCCGAAAGCTTCAGGCCCAAGAGACTCCATTGGCATAGAGATGCGATAGGGTCTGTCAAATGGTCGTTGGATGGCAACTACCTTATCTCGGGAGGTGATGAGACAGTCCTCACGATGTGGCAGCTTGCTACTGGACAACCACAGCATCTACCCCATCTTTCCGCGGCTATTGAGAACGTTGTGGTTTCTCCCACGGGCTCAGCGTATGCGTTGACGTTGGCTAACAATTCTGTCATTGTTCTGTCTACCACCGAGCTCGAGGCCCGCACAAACATCATCGGTATCCAATCACGTCGAATCGACGTCGAACAGCTGTCTAGGGATGGTGACAACACGTTTGGCATCTTTGATGCAGTGCCCATGGCTGTCAACCCGGCCAACTCGACCGAAGTGTTCTTCGCTGTACCATCGTCACAACCTCGTCACAACAAGAAGGACGAGGGTTTCAGACCTGAGCCATACCTACAGACATTTGACCTTGCGAATGATCGCGCAAAAGGGCGACAGGCGCTCACCCGCAACAATGCGACGGAGCCCAATGTCGCCCCTGATGGACGCCAAATCAAGGAGCCTACAGTTACGCATATCCAAGTCAGCCATGACGGAGAATGGCTTGCGACAATTGATGAGGTAAGTTCTGACTATCTGAGATGCATGTAAGACATACACTGACTTTGTGCCTATTGCAGTGGGTACCGTCACAACTGGACACTCGTTATGTGAATGAAGGTATTCCAGAGTTCAATGAACAGGAACGCCTGCGCCGCCGCGAGGTGTATCTCAAGGTCTGGCGACGCGACAAAAGCAGCGCGCAATGGAAGTTGGAAACACGCATTGACGCACCACACTTCTTCGAAGACGTATGTGGTAATGGGCGAGTATTCCATCTTGTCGCTGATCCGGCTGCTGCGGGCTTCGCAACTGTCGGCGAAGATCACGTCGTACGGATATGGAGACCTAAGACACGATCACGCGATGGAGTCATCGTTCGTGGGGCCCAACAGGAAGGTCTGGTCACCTGGTCGCTCGACCGGTCAATTGAAATCAACGACAAGCTCGACATCACCGAAGGTTCACAGCGTACCTTACCGCCGCGCACTTCACGATTGGCCTTTTCATCCGATGGCTCGGTCCTTGCTGCTTCAATCTCTTGGGATTTGGAAGAAGACGCCGGTGTCACACATCTGATCGATGTTCAATCTGCAACAGTTCGACGATCGCTCACTGAGATCGATGTAACGGCCCTCTCTGGACTTGGTTTCGTCGGGCAATATCTTATAGTGGTTGCTGATGCCATCACCGTCTGGGATATGGTCTCTGACGGACTTGCATACAGCATACCAATCGATACTCCCGGCATCGGACGCCTAGAGCGCGCACCGCTCGTTCGACTAGCTTGCAACAGCACTGACGGTACATTCGCTGTATCACTACCTCGGTTCGAGAAGAACGAATCCACACCTACCCCCACTAAGAAGGTTTCGTCCAGGATGTTTATATACGGACCAGAGCATCAAAAGCCCATTTGGAAAGACACATATTCTAGTATTACCATGGGTCTTGCATCTCAGAAAAGCGGTTACGTTGTTCTTGACTCAAAGGCGTACTTCAGGACCATCACCCCAAGTGCTGGGTCGTTGCAGCTGCTGACTCCTCCACCAGAGGAGCAACTCGAAATGCATCACATCTCCTACCCTGAGGATAGCGAGGAAGACGACTCTGGCAAGCCTTTGGCGAAACTGTTGGTTTCCGATGATCTCACTCAAGATATTGAGCGTGACGAGCAGGTCTTCAGCATGCAGGATTTGCAGAACGTGCTGCATGACGGTTCTGTCCCTCCCCCACCGCAGGGTTTGTTTAGTAATATTTTGGCGCTCATTGGGAAGCCGCAAACGGCATCAGCATAGGGGGCTGCCGTCGTGTAATATAGTTTTCACAGAATACTACGACATGGAGATATTTTACTTGAACTGGCTGTATAAGGTGACACTCGAGATGATGCTAGACACCTAGTGTGAGGCACGTAAGTCATCGGGTAGGCGCATGAAGAACTATGCTACCAAACAAGAAGAATAGGACAATGGCAGCAAACTTCAACCACGCTTCTTCGCTTTGTACAATGTCGGCTCTATCATCTCTACACATCAATCTCATTCACCAAAATCAGAAGCCCATATGAACGGACATGACTGCTTCTGTGCCCACCTAACGAACATACAGCAACGTTGTGAGACATGCTTTCTGTATCCTGGCGAGTTGTTCCTGCCGTCCGCGGTCATTCGTAGGTTGTGTTGTGGTATCCGACACGCCATACCAAGACCAGCATTAGTAGCGAGTCCATCCACAGATCTCGGCTCAACGGTACCTGACCCCACCAGAACATCGTCCCCCACCGATGTGATCATGTTACCATGGCATTGATTCTTTTGTCAATTCTTCGTAATTATTAACTAGCCAATTTTAGATTTCATCATCCAAATTGCCCGCTTAGCACAGTGGTACTGCGTCGCACTCGTACGCAGCATATGTCCGATATGCGAAGATCCACGGTTCGATTCCGTGAGCGGGCAAACGTCGATGTTTTTGAAGTTTGCAACGTTTTATTTTGCTCGAAATCCTTTTTTTTTTTGGGTGACAGAGAGAGG
>Ga0058698_10000239_pt1 | contig 33248 bp, 31 predicted proteins | sample AgamicAsSfe_FD_67288 | JGI IMG/M metagenome (GOLD analysis project Ga0058698, IMG submission 67288) | Agave microbial communities from Guanajuato, Mexico - As.Sf.e | ecosystem: Host-associated > Plants > Phyllosphere > Phylloplane/Leaf | place: Guanajuato, Mexico | collected 2012-05-30
TGGTGGTGAGAGAACGCAATGGATCCTGCCCAAAGCCTACAGAGACGGCAAGGAGCATACCTTCTACATCGAGATGGCTTGCAACGGCATGTTCGGGAACGCACCCGAAGGCGATTCCATCCAGCCACCTGCACCCGACAAGTACTACACGTTACACACCGCCGAAGTACAGGCAGTCAACTTGGAGGCAAGAGCACTCTACTTTGACTTTTGGGAGATCTCAGACGCCGCCCGCGAGTTTCCTGGAGACTCAACGCAGGCTCACGATGCCCAGCAGGTCTGCAACCGCATCATTGACGCTTTCATTGCCGGCAATGGAAGTCAAGAAAGCATCAAAGCAGGTCGCAAGATTGCCGCCGAGTACGTGGGCAAGGATGTAGACTCGCACAAGGTGTACGAGAGTGGCCAGGAGGCCATCGTACACGGCATTGGCTATTGTCACATAGACACTTGTTGGCTGTGGCCCTTCGACGAGACCAAGCGTAAGGTCAACCGATCATGGTCGAACCAGTGCGACCTCATCGAACGATACCCCGAGCTTCGCTTCTGCTGTTCACAGGCGCAACAATACAAGTGGCTTGAGCAGTACTACCCCTCTACGTTTGATCGTGTCAAGAAGAAGGTCAAAGAGGGCAGTTTTCAGCCTATCGGCGGCAGCTGGGTCGAGCACGATACCAACCTTCCTGGCGGAGAATCGCTCATTAGGCAGTTCTTGTACGGTCAACGCTACTTTGAAAGCAAGTTTGGTCAGAGATGCCGTACATTCTGGTTACCTGACACATTTGGATACTCAACGCAATTACCCCAAATCTGCCGCATATCTGGTATGACGAGATTTCTTACACAGAAGTTGAGTTGGAACAACATCAACAATTTCCCACATACAACATTCAACTGGGTCGCGCTGGACAACAGTCAGGTCATCTGTCACATGCCGCCATCGGAGACGTATACCTGCGAAGCAAACTTCGGAGACGTCAAGCGCAGCGTTACACAGCACAAGTCCCTGGACCAGGACAAATCGTCTTTGATCGTCTTTGGTAAAGGGGATGGAGGCGGCGGCCCGACTTGGCAGCATCTCGAGAAGCTCAGGCGGTGCCGCGGCATCAGTGACACAGCTGGTCTTTTACCTCGTGTTAAGCTGGGCGACTCGGCGGATGACTTCTTCGACCGTCTAGAGAAGAAAGTCGAAAATGGCACCGAGCTTGTGACGTGGTACGGCGAGCTGTACTTTGAGCTCCACCGTGGTACATACACTACGCAGTCTAACAACAAGCGCAATAACCGCAAGGCCGAGATCATGCTAAGGGATATCGAATATCTTGCGACTCTGGCTACAATCAAGAACGGCTTCGGCAAGAAGGGCTCGTACAAATACCCGAAGAAAGATATTGACGACATGTGGGAAAATGTGTTGTTGTGTCAGTTTCATGACTGCCTACCTGGAAGTTCAATTGAAATGTGCTACGATGACTCTGACCGCGTAAGTTGCTGCCCTCCTTGTCAGCAGCTTCCCACTAAATGTTGCTAGATATATGCCGAAGTTTTTGCCACTGGCGAGCGTTTGCTTTCCGATGCCCTTACTGAACTCGGGTTTAACGATGAAAGTCACTGGGACCATGATACGAAACTTTTCGCAATGAACACTCTACCGTGGAACCGTAGCGAGATTGTCAAGCTGCCTAGCTTGGCGAGCCGGACGAAGTATGGGATGGCTAATGCTCAGTACGGTCTCGCTCACCGTGACGGGTCTCAAAAGGGGTTGGGCGCTCTGAACGTCTACCCCTTGACCTCAGCATACCCTGCTTCGAAGGCGTCCATTGAAGAGATCCATACCAATGTCTTTGAGCTTCGAAACTCCCAATTCATTGTGCAAGTCGCCAATGGCGCCGTCACTTCGCTCTTCGATATCGCCGCAGATCGCGAACTCATCCCCAAGGGTGCCAAAGCTGGCCAGCTTGTCATCTATGACGATAAGCCACTTTATTGGCAAGCCTGGGACGTCGAGGTCTACCACTTGCAATCTCGTCAAGAACTCGAGCCGAGCAAGGTGACTATCGCAGAGGACAGCGTACACCGAGTCAGTCTTGAGATCGAGACGAAGATTTCTGACAAATCCTGGATCAAGACAACGCTCAGTCTACCTGCAGCTGTAGGAAACACACCCAGCGCCATTGAGTTCGATGCAGAGATCGAATGGCACGAGACGATGAAGTTCTTGAAGGTGGAGTTTCCCGTCGATATCGTGAACACAGAAGCCAGTTACGAGACACAATTCGGAATTGTACGCCGACCCACACACTACAACACAACATGGGACATGGCCAAGTTCGAGGTTTGCTGCCACAAGTGGGCTGATTTGTCTGAAGCCACATACGGTGTCTCTATTTTGAATGACAGCAAATACGGTTTCGCCGTAGCCGGAAATGTCATGCGCCTCTCACTTCTTCGTGCGCCCAAAGCACCAGACGCCCACGCCGATATGGGAAGCCACAAGACTCGCTACGCCATCTTCCCCCACAAGGGCGGTCTGGACGAACGCACAGTCCGCAAAGCCTTTGAATTTAACAACCCGCTCAAGATTGTCGGACGTCAAGGTCCTCTGTCTACTCTGCATAGCAGTCTGCTGAATCCTTTTCATATCCACGGCGCACCCAACCTTGTGCTAGACACTATCAAGCGTGGGGAGGATGATGAAGATGTCAGCCGCGGTGGATTACCGATCAAGAAGGGTCATTCCATCATTCTGCGTATTTACGATAGCTTGGGCGGGAAGAGCAAGGGTGTGCTAACGTGGGGTGATGTTGACGTCAAGAAAGTAATCAGAGTCAACGCACTGGAAGACGAGGAGGGCGAACCTTTGGTGATCAGCGACATGAGGGTTGGAACAGAAGAGAATGGTGAGAAGGGTGTACCGGTTGAGATTCGCGCGTTCGAGGTGGCAACATACAAGCTCATTTTGGCGTAATGATGATGCAGGTTATTTGAGGGATGAGTAATGACCAGGAATGGTATGCATATGGACTTTCCTTCAGCTATGTGGAGTCAAGGTTTTTGGGGTATTTTCAGCGTCTCAGTATACATAGTTGAGCATCAAATATAACCACTTCGTGTCATAGTACCGATAGCCAGCATACTATTCCATGTGAATGTGAAATACAATCCATTGTATCCAAAACGCCAATAATGCTGTGTCCCAACCTCTATGTATCAATGGCTAGGCTTTCAGCTTGCATCATACCGTGACTCTTGGACACAAAGTTCAGCTGTCCTATAGGGCACTCACCCTGCTCACTACTACATGAAGAAAACAAACCTAGTGGATGCGATCCAACTTGAGCCTGTTCCTGGCAATCTTGTCATCAACCTGGTCCGTCTTGCCAGTGATGCGTGTGATGTGGGTATTTTGCTTGTCGACCTCCTCGCCCATTGCTCTACCAAGGTGGTTGAGGTTCTTGGCCATGCCGTGGAGTGCATCTGTTCATAGGATAGTCAGTATATGCGCGATCACGGCCAATCATAATGACAGAGAGTTCTGGTATAGGACGATGAACAGGAAAGACATACCCAAGTTGCCATCGATCTCATTCTCCATGGCATCATCTTCCTCGTCGGCCTCGAACTGGAACTTGGAGCGCGCGGCAAGCGAGCTCTTGTTGGGGCCCGCTGGGCCACCTCCCTGTTGTAGCTGGCGCTGAGCTTCGTTCGCGCGAGCTCCAGACTCCCACTTGGCGCGGTTGGTGGCTTCACGGGTCTCGCGGTCGCGCGCGTGCTGGTCCATGGCCTGTTGCATTTGCTTCTCGCGCTTGGAGTTGCCTGTGAAGGGGTTCGGGACGATGGAGAACATGCTTGCATTGATGCCTGGCGACGCTTTAGTCAAGACGGTTACTGATAACGTAGGGTAGGTACTCACGAGCCAGTTCCTTGGTTTGGCCATTAGCCCTGTCACTCTGGATGGAGGCAAGGTCGAGATTGCGTTCAGTGCTAGCGACTGGTCAGCTGTGCATGCTCATGGTCAAGTCGGGCCAGACTCACTTGTGAATACGCTCTCCTTGGGCCGCTAGGGTTCCCAGGGTTCCGCGACCAGTTTCCAAGGCCTGCTCAGCAAGACGTAGAGCATTCCTCGTACTAGCAACGTCTTGTTGCTTCATGAACTTGATCTCTTGCTTTGTGGCGTCGATGTCCTCCTCTTCTTGTTCCTCAGCCGTCAATTGACGGTCTTCATAGGTTCCATAGCCACCAGGTGTGGATCCGTAACCACCAGGAGCTGCATCGCCGTATGCGCCGCTCGGGGTGCTTCCATAGGCACCGCTCTGTCCAAGGGCGCTAGGCTGTTGGGCCGGCTGCGCTTTCTGGCGTTGGGGTGCATTGCCGAAAAGCTCGTTGCGGCCTGCTTCGGTGCTCATGGTGTCGTTGGAAGCGGTCCTTCCAAGGCCTCCGTAGCCGCCAGGTCGCTGGGGTGCACCTCCGCCGTAGCGGTCGTTTCCATAGCCTGACTGCGCGCCGTAGCTTCCTCCCTGGGCACCGTATCCACCCGCATTCTGTCCGTAGCTCTGACCTGGGCCTGTCACGGCTGGCGTCTTCTCCTGTCGAAACGATGTGTCCTGACCACCAGGGGAGTAGGATGGGGGTGGCTGCGCGTACGGGTCCTTGGCTACAGGCGCGGCATATGGATTCTGGGCTGCTGGGCTAGCTGTTCCAGCCTTGTCTTTCTTCTTGGAGAAGAGTCCCATGGTTTATGTGTAGAGGGAGGAGTCTGTGGAGGGGTTTTGGCGGGAGATTCGTGTCGTGTATGCGTCGGTATTAGGGGTCGGTGCGGTGAAAGCTGACAGGTCGGGAAGCACCAAGGGAATTGTGGGGTGCCTTATCGATTGGCCTAGTCAAAGTTTACTGGACGTCCTTTCTGATCGTATACGCAAACTCGAAATAGGGAGATGGAAGGGATGTACACGGCGAAGAGGCGACGTCGCAGTATATGAATGTCACAGACAGAAGAAATCGTGTTTGAGCAGTCGATGTTTTGCTGCGTCTGGTGTTTCAATCACTTCAAGCGCCCAACCTGCCGCTAGTGAGAAGGCGGAGTGAGTGGAGTACGCCACCGCGTGTGGCTGAGGCGATGCCAGGAATAGTTCACCAGCCTGGGTACATGTACGTCTACAGACTTGATCAAGCGTTCAGACAGGTTTTGTTGTCGTTCCCATCCCTCAAGGTTACCGTACCCATCGTATTATCACATCTTGGGTACCACGGTCCGTAAGGCTGGCGCATCTCCGGGCCCACATGCCCACTTCAATTTGGTCCCTGCATATCACAGAAGCACGTTCAGATCTCTTGCGAAAAGCGACAAAAACTAAAACTCCTAAGTTCACTTCACTATGCTGAATCTGGGTATCATTTTTCTACATCCTGTATCAACGTCGTGATATATACAAAGTGCGACAAGCGTTTCACACCAACGAGGAGCAAGTTGTTGTCCACTGCGAAGTGTTAGTAACGCTACGTTGTCCAGATTGCGCTGTCTTCTTCATGCATGACTTCACCATCAGAGGATGGCAGGTCTTCATGTTCCTCTTTCGTCCATATCTCATTTCCTGCTACCACAGGGAACGACGTCAAAACCCTGCTGATGTCCCCCCACCATACCTCGCCAAACCGCCGATACCAGTCTACTGTAACTTTCAAACCTTCGTCGAAACTGGTCTTGGGTTCCCACCCCAATGCGGTGAGCTTTGATCCATCTGTCGCATAGCGTTGATCATTAAATGGTCGATCCTCTGTGTACTCTACCCATTTGGAAACCTCAGCAGAAGAGCCGTGGGGGATCCCGAAGACATTTAGCAGCCTGCTACAAATTTCCGAATTCGAAATCTCGTCCTTTGACGCGATATTGTAGATCTGACCAACCTGGCCCTTGTGCAATATAGTGTCTAGTGCATCCACTATGTCACCCGCGTAGAGGTAGCGTCGTGTGGGTGATCCATCACCGTGCAGAAGGAGCTTCTGTTTCCGTTGTAGTAGCATGATAAACTTTGGGATGATCTCTGTATCAGTCAGCTTCGTGGGTTTTCTCTAGCTTCACAGAAGTGCCTACTCTCAGGGAACTGATGCGGCCCATACACATTGTTCGCCCGGACAGTGATCAGTGGCAGCTTGAAGCTGCTCCTGTACGCGCTGACCATCATCTCCGCTGCAGCCTTGCTCGCCGAGTAAGGATTCGTGGGCGCCAGTATGCTCGTCTCGCCCAGATCTGCAGCTCCAATTGGAACGTCGCCATACACCTCGTCCGTGGAGATGTGTATAAACCTGGTGACACCATGTTCCCTCGCTCGCTCGAGCAAGACGTGTGTGCCGTAAACATTCGTGTTTGTGAACTCGTACGAATTGCCAAAGCTGAGGTCGACGTGCGATTGTGCTGCGAAGTGGAAGATGGTTTCGATCTTGTGTTTGCGCAGTACACGCTTGACATCTGCGGGCGATGTGATGTCACCTTGTTCGAATGCGAAATTTGGTCGGTCGTCGAGAATTCGCGTGTTGTTGAGCGTGGCGCAGTAGTCTAGCTTGTCAAAGGAGACGACATTGTAGTGTGGGTATGTAAGGACCACATGCCGCACGAACCAGCAAGCTCTGCTCCTTGGTCAGTCGTGGTCTAGTTCAAGCAAAAGTCAAGAGACGCACAGCTCACAACTTCCCGTGGTCTCGTCGCGACGTACATGAAGCCGGCTCCACCTGTAACCAAAATGTTCTTCGCGTCAGGGAGAGGTTCGAAGTTAGTACTACCGATGAGTATCGGCGCCTGCTTCCAAAGCTCCTGCTTGACATGCGATCTCGGATTAAGAACTGTCGACCCTCGTCGGCCTGGTATTGTTAGCGTCTGGGTTGGACTGTGCCTTGCATCGCATGCTGCAGGTGGGGACTCACGCTTTACGCCATTGGTGCCATTGACAACATAGTGGGCAGTGTCGGGATTTTGGACATAACTCATGGTCGTGATGACTTTTGCTCTTGTCAAACGAAAGCTGTCAAAGGCTTTCTTGACATGCTCATATAAGGTCCAAACGATGTATACCACCGTGTCACGTCTGGCGCGTCACTGGCCGCCCGTGTTTACGAAGCTGAATTAGTGCTAACTTGTAACGGAGATGTACCCGCCTGGTTACCTTACGTCATCTCCGAAAGCATGAAACCTCACCATCATTGCACTACGACAAACCCCAACTAGATTTCGAACCTCTCGAAGCTGACAAAGTGATGCTCTAATACCGTTTCTTAGCCTTTGGCAAACGACACTATTCGGGCTCCAGACCACATCGTACTGAACGCCATGCCTTAGGTCTGTCGAATGCACAGCCCAAGCCTAGACGCGTCATCGACAATATCCTTCTTCAGCACAATTGAGGACCGAATGTTACTACAGCGGCGGTATTACACGTATCCACTATTTCACTTCCAAATTTCAATAAGTTTTCGTTCGTTGTCGTCTCTTTCCGTACAAATACCGGATTGATCATTTTCCCAAGATCGCACTCTGCATGCCGCCTCTTTCGCGTATCCATGACCTTTTTCCTCTTGGTAAAATTCAAGGTTTTTGAGTTTCAAGTACAAAGCGACATGGTTCACAGCGTATCACACATGTACAAGACCTAGGTATGCACCTCGAGGATCCGATCTGCGGTCAGATGGCCAGATTGGGTTGCCCCACCATAGTGTAATGTGGGGATGACAATATACTGCTCTTCGAGGACGATTCCAGCATTCTGAATAGAACAAAAAGCCAAGTATGGACCTATGACCTTGTATTCCATCACTATCACTGGAAGAAATCAACACTAAGCACATCACCTTGTACTACGACGATGGGGTTCAGTAGAGCAGCAGAGTGGTCATATTTAGGGACTATGGGCTTATGGGCTGTTAGTCTGTTCACCCTTGGGTGGATTGCTCTCATATTGGACTACAGTCGCATGCTGTATTTGAGATGGCGAATGGTAACCGCCCGCTTCTGCCTATCCTTATGTCTCTAGAGAATTCAACTCATACACTGGCAGCCGCCTGGACCACTACCATGGCCAATCATTGGCAATACATTCAGCTTACCGGAGGAAAAGCCTTGGTTTCTTATCGAGCAGCTATCCAAGGACTACAACTCTCCGCTTATCACGTTCTGGATTGGGCGGTCAGTCTGCACGGAAAGTTTTTGTTGTGGAGAGTGAGTAACACATTGCAGGAGGCCCACGATTTGGATCAACGACGCGTGGGCTGCCGACGAAGTCCTCGTAAAGCGAGCCAATATCTACAACTCTCGGCCGCGAATGCTGATGTTCGCCGAGTTGATGGGTGGTCAAAATAATCTACTGCATAAATACACATACACGAGAGAGCAGCGCGAGCGGTTCCGTGACCTCCGGAAGCTTACACACCAGGGCGTTGGGATTCAGCGGGTGAGTTGAAGTTGCGGTATGGCACGCTTCCCACTGACATAATACTTAGGTACAAAATTATCGCAGCCTCCAAGATGATGAGAACAAGGTAGTGGTGAAGGATTTGCTCACCACACCGGACAAATTCGTGTCACACTTCGAGAGATACGCTACAAGCGTTGTGTCAATTATCGGCTTCGGACGTCGGATCGCGGACTGCCAAGATCCGTTAATTACTGAAGTGATTGCTCAGATGCAAAACTCTGCTCAGATGGCAGTCGTCGCCAAAGACTTCCCACGCTTGATGGAGACTTTCCCATGTAAGTATCGGAGGCTCGAATGAAATCTAGCGTTAACGGCAAAAGGGCTTGCAAAATTCCCCGACTGTATTGCTCCTTGGAAGCGTGGTACACGGCGTTCCGCCAAACCCAAGTTCGGCCGCCATGACTTCTTCTTTGCTTTAGCAGAAGAGGCAAACCAGAGTTCAGGCGAGAACTACGCGAAGTATTTGTTTCGTGAAGCACCTCAGTACAATCTTCATCCACTCGAAATCTCCAATCTCGCCGCCAACCTGCTCGGTGCCGGAGCAGACACATCGAGTAGCACACTTGTTACGGCTGTACTAGCTATGCGCGCATTTCCTGAGACCCTCGATCATGCGTGGGATGAACTCGATCGTGTCGTGGGTCGAGCACGAAGTCCAACCTTAGATGACGACCTCCCATACCTCCGCGCTTTCACCAAGGAAGTCTTCCGCTGGCGGTCTGTTGCAATCATCGGAGGTACTGCCCACGCCCCTGTCCAAGATGACTATTGGAACGGCTATTATATTCCGAAGGGAACCTGGATGCAAGGTAATGTCTGGGCGATACATCACAATGAGCGCGATTTCCCAGATCCTGACCGCTTCAATCCACGAAGATTCTTGGACACGGACGATAAGAGACCATTCCCTGGGGAGAAAGGATATATGACTTTTGGATGGGGAAGAAGAAGTTGTGCAGGCCAAGCATTAGCGGAGCAGGGAACAAATCTTAGTGTCGCACGATTGGTGTGGGCATACAAGGTGGAACCAGAAGTGGACGAGCATACGGGGGAAGAAGTGCCTGTTGACATCTTCAACTACTCGTAAGTTATGCTTATAGATAGACCAATCGAAGGTTGCTGATCGTTGATAGGAGTGGGTCCAACTGGAAACCCCAGCCGTTCCGAGTCAAGTTTACACCGAGACACGAAGAGATCAAGCAAACCATTCTTCGGGAGGGCAAGCAAGCACTGAACGACTTGGCCAAGTATGAACGCGAGACTAAGTACACCTTCAGCACCTTTTATCAGTAGTGTTGAGCTGGGTTGCAATGATTTGATTATACTACAAGCAGTACCTATATACTAAAATGGCGACATGCGATGCGCAAGGGTCACAGCCAAATCATGCGGGATCTCCCTCAAGATCCCTAATCCGCTAGGTTGATCACTGCTTGATACGGTAAGGCGCCGAGCATCTCCATACATCTCCGCATAACACCCCTGCCAGTGCGGAGTAGACATGAACTTCTCCTCATTGCCCCACGACGCCAGCTCATATGGCTTGCAGAAGCTACTAGGACGGCCTGGCCTGGTCATCTCCTGCTGCCTAAGGCTACAGATATTTCTTCTTATCAATAGGTAGCCATCACTTACTGTATGGACTGCAATGGCAAAACTCCAGGAGACAACCTTGTGGGCTAATCGAAAATGCTTGATCATATGCTCGGCTGTCGCGATAGCCAGTATGCAGTATGGAATCGATACTGCTGCAGTCGGTGGCCTTCAAGCTATGCCTGGATTCTTGATGGTGTTTGGATACGAGGAACCGGCGAGCCCACTGGGCTATGGCATCGACGCAGGTATAATCAATCTGCTACGTGGACTTGACTGACGCGCTGAACAGTCGACGGTACAGCAACTCATGACCTCTTTGTTAAACCTCGGGTCGTGCTTATCTGCCATCGCCGCCGGTGTCTTTGGTACATACTTCGGTCGGAAGAAAGCACTATGGCTTGCATGCATAATTTGTTTAGGAGCAGTATCGCTACAAATTGGATCGACGTCTAACACAGGCCTTTACGTCGGTCGTCTGTTCTTAGGCTTTTCCAATGGCTTCTTCGTCGTATTTTCGACAGTTTATTGTAGCGAAGCAGCGCCTGCGCACCTGAGGGAGCATGTCTCTTGTAATCACCTTCTTGCGCTGAATCACTGACAATAAGCAGAATCATGGTTGGCCTATTTTCGTTCTATGTGAACCTCGGAAGCATTATCGGCTCGGTAATCGACAACTACACTTCACGCTATCTTTCCAAACTCTCGTATCAGATTCCTCTCGCCTGCATGTTCATTGTTCCAGTCCTGCTCGGCACAGCACTTTTCTTCGTCCCCGAGAGCCCTCGATGGCTTTTGCACCACGACCAGCACGACGCAGCGCGCAGATCCTTGGAGCGCCTTCGTTTCGACCATGGGGACGAGTTAGAACTAGAATGGGCCGAGATGATCCGTGGCGTAGCTGAAGAGCGTAGACTGAGCCAGAGTTCGGGATTTCTGGATCTCTTCCGTGGAAATGACTTAAGACGTACATTGCTTTGTTGGGGTACGATCGCAAGCCAGTCAGCCAGTGGGGTTTGGTTCTTCATTGGGTACCAAACGTACTTCTTTACCATCGCTGGTATCACAAAAGCGTTCGAATACAGCATCATGAACTCTTGCATTGGGTTCATTGGTGTACATCTAGGTCTCTTCTCCATGAACAAACTGTTCGGTAGGAGAACGATCATGATCACCGGAGCCATAATGTGCGGTTTATGTGAGCTCGCTTGTGGGATTGCGAGTAGTGCGAAGCCAAATTCAACGGAAACTGGGAATGTGTTGGTAGCTTTTACGGCGCTGTTCATGTTCTGTTATAATGCTGGAGTGGGTGTTGCCACAAGTCCTCTAGCAACCGAGCTTGTTAGTTCGCGCCTGCGCGCTTGGACTGTAGGAAGTGCGAACGCATTGGGGTACTTTCTTGCTTGGCTGGTTGGCTTCTGCTCACCCTACTTCATCAACCCCCAAGATCTTGACTGGGTCAGTACAACCACTCCTTACGGTATGTAGTGTCAGTGTTAACGTGTTTGCAGGGCCCGCAGTATACCTATATCTGGGCAGCTTCGAACTTTCTATGCGTGATATGGTTCTACTTCTTTCTCCCTGAGACGAAAACGCGATCGTTGGAAGAGCTCGATGAGATCTTTGAAGCGGGCGTCGCAGCACGGAAATTCAAACAATATGAGTGCAGGATTAAAGAGGATGCTAAGCAAGATGTTTATGGACAAGAAAAGTCTGAGGTGGTAAATCAAGCGGTATGAAGCACCGCCTCAGTAGCCCGAACGAAGGTGAATGTTGCGGTGTGCGCATCACATAGGGGGATCTCACTTCGAGATGATGTGGTGGTAGATACATGGATCTAATATGGCTTGCCAGTATCCCCCATATAGAATATTGACTAAAGGATAGCAAGAATGCTTAGTGTTGCAGCTAGAGCTAAGACCACTATACGAAGCTGATACTCTCCCAAGTTGCCTGCGGCCGTGCCTTGTTCGGTTAGCGCCTTGATAGAGTATTTCAGTGGGCAGAGTGAACAAGCACACACCTTCTTCAGGAGTTTCGGTCGTTTCAGCTCCACCTCCTGACCCAGTCGTGGAAGCCGACACTTCTTCGGTAGACTGGGACATTCCCTCGGAAGTAGATGTTGTCGGCGTTACCCCAGTAACCGTTGAGGATACGGTTACTGTCGCGTCTTCCCCTACGATTTGACAAGGTCCACTAAGAAAAGGGTATGATGGATCGGTCATGTCGTTGATACAGTCGAAGAAGTCTCCCCCGTCATTAACCTCGCACCATTGAGTGCAATTGTCTTGGAGGCGCACCTCGGCGCCGCTGTCACAGCAGGATGTGATGTTGACCTCGCTGGGAGGGACGTTGACTTGGCAAATTTGACCTACAAGTCCCGTCACATTGATCCCGTTAGGTGCAATGTTTGGTGAGCAAGCAGTAGGAGTGGGCTGAGTTTCGCCAGATGTGATAGAGCTGAGAGAAGCAGACATGATTGTGGCGGCTTTCTTGAGTCTAAGAGCTTAGAATGAAAGAATAAGTTTCGATGAAAGCAGCGTATACTCACGTTCCGCCCAATTCATGCTACTGCCTAAGTATAGCAGCGCTGCGGCATTGCGACGTCATTTTGCTGACTGTGAGCCGTCGGACCCGGATGTTATGAAACCGAAGTCATAAGAGGATCTAGTGAATGTAACATTCGCCTTTGTTGTCTCAGTACATCGCGATGCTTAGGTTGCCCAGACGTATGCCAAGGGCGGGGACGGCACGCGCGGCACTTCAGTGCCGCCTCCAGGTACACATCTTCGCTTCCAATTATCCAGCATCCTTGACATCACGTTACGCCCCGTTTTACGAACCTATGAACGATATTGACACTTCGAAATCAAATGAATGCAAACCCTTCAGGGCTCCACGTATTGAACGGACAGTTACAGCCGGAGTGTTATGGAATAGTGCATGACCACTATAATGCTCAGCACTAGGCTAACTAGACGCGTCGTTCGCATTCGACTTCCATGGTGAGTTGCTCTTGTTTGAGTTCTTCGTGTGGAGGTTTCAATCAAGAGAAAGCTTATTGATGCTCTCCACGAAACATCTACAAGTTGTTGCCATTAGAAGTTAGCGGGACCCAAGATGTGCAGTCGAGGTTTGCCTTGAAAGCCCCATCGGCGTGTGTAATTGGCAAGCGCTTACAATGCCTGAAAGACTCTTTCGTTTATGGATGAGTAGTATACCACCCAGCATAGCCTCCTTCACGGGTAACGGATGTTCTAACATGTCCCCAAGGAAGTATATTCTCGATCGTGCTGCCAAAAACAGAAGAAGATGTAGAATATCTATGTCATCGCGCGTGAGAGCGGCAAACAACCAACACCATCTGCCTCTTGGTACCAGTAGATGAGTACAAATCTGCGCCGAGGAACGGCTCAATGTAACGCTCAACGCTCCCTCGAAGACTGTCAGCATAAACGCCCTCTTGATGCAAGCTGAATACGAATATCACCAAACGAGAGAGAACCAGAGGGTCCCAAACGCCTATAAGAACAGCTATCATTCGGTAGGAAAGGTATTCTCGACACCCATTGTCTTCTCAATATCATCTCGAGAGCAGCCAGTTTCCGAGTTTCTTGTTTAAAACATCTTCTTCTATCACCATCAACATGTTTCGGCCTCTTGGAGCCATGCTTTGGATCGGCGCTGTCTCCGGCATGCCCACCAGTCCGAATCTACTGTCAGCACGTCAGGACGAGACAGCCTTGTGGACATGCAGGGAAAATACCTGCACTGACTGTCCTTTTTACTTCAGCGCTGGAACGGTGAGCGACCTCAGGCCCTCGTTGGCACGAAGCGACTGACCGAGTACTAGGGATGGCCAGATTGCCCATACTACACTGGTGACCAACTCACGGAGAGCGGCTTCCCACCCCAAGAGAATGGTCAAATTCGAATCTATATCGATGTCCCTCCGCAGGAGGACGATTGTAGAACTCTTATTCGCACGCCCGTCAGACCAAACGACGTCAATTGTGGCGGCAACATCATCATCGCTGAGGGAGCAACATGTGCTGCGATCACCATCGATAATACCTTCATTGCGTCTCGGTGCTGCGGCCTCGAAGAATGCACCGACGCTGGCGCACCAGGCAAGCGTGATACGAGCAGAGTCGGCGCCAGTTCCTCTGGCATCCTTATGCTTCATGATCTCGATGGTAATATTATTGAGCCGAAGACGGCTGCACTCTTGCAGCATGCAGATGATGAGCCGTCTCTTCCCGTCCAGGTCCGCAGCGCCGAAACACAACCTACCAAGTTTCTCACGAAACGGGACTGCGACGGCTTTCAAGCCACCAGAGGGCCGTTTCAGAGCGGTGGAACAAACTACGTCATCTCTGATGTAGTCACTTGTACGCCGACCGAATCATGCCAGGCAACTCTAGGCGAGGAAGTGACTGAAGAAACGACCTTTAGCACTGAAGTCTCTGTCAGCGATCCTTTGGGTATTGTTTCCGCTAGTGTTGGTTTTGAATTCTCGGAATCTGTAACCCAGAGCTTTGAGGGTTCGTATACGTTTGGACCAGGCGAGAGAGGCTATGTTGTCTTCATTCCATGGATCACGTAAGTTTCTCTATCGCATACAATGCTGTACACACGTCGCTAATATGATCACGAAGGTGTGTCGAGGGGTATTTCACAGGCGACTGTAGCGATGAGGGTGTTCAGACAACCATTTGTGGCGGTGAGAGTTCTGGCGGTGCTATCAAAGGTGAACAGCGTCCTGTCATCATCCGCGGCTGAGTGTTTCAACACGTTAGGTAAACGAAGAGGGAAAGGTTATAAGGACACTCATTTAAACGTCTTATAGTTGTCAAAGTGGGTCAGACGAACAATGTACCATACTTACTCCTTTGTTCAACCAAAATCGCATACCTGCAATGGGATTTGAATCGTGTATAGAAGGGAGAATGCGAGATTACCGTTGTACTGGTTGGTACGCACATGAGCTGGTAGTGTAGGTCAACTCCTACTTTTCCAGGGTGCAATGCTTGGACCTTGAACAATATCGCAGGTCTTGAGAAGCGTGCTATTGGGGAAGACATCGTTAACAATGCGGCATATCACCGAAGCTAACAACAAACCGCATTACTACCATGATCTGCGTCGGCAACTCGGGCGGTATCGTTGGTTCTTTGAACTTTATAGAAAAGGAGTCGCTATAATGCGAAACTAGATTCGACAGCTCACCATCGTTCGCTGTGGCGGGTATGGTGTGCGCTTTGACGTTGGGGCTTTTGTTCTCAAGGACTAACAAGAAGAATCTCGGGAGACGGAGCACGAACGGCGAGCCATCTACACGGAGGCTCAGTTGGAGAAGATGGGAGACCGAAGTTCACTGTTCAAGTACAATATTTACGCGTGGCAAGACATGGAGTTTGTTGAGACTGATTCGCTCGTTACATGTATCATCAACGAAGAGGCTGCTAGAGTCCCATAGCTGATATCGGAACTACAACTAGATAACTTACAAAGACTTTGTTCTGCTCATATGATGTTATCTTCCAACCGCCATTGCACTACATCGCGTAGTCTCCAAAGCGGCTGAAGCAGCAGCTCGACCACGACTCCTTCTGCGACAAGCTCTTCGCACTGATTGAATGTCAAACTCGCGCTATTTCTATAGCCATGTTTCTCTAGTATGTCCAAGATACGTTCCAAAGTATTTTCCGACCGTGTCAGGATAGCATCTGCATCGGCTCGAAGCGAGCCATTATCCACTTCGGGATCGTAGCCACCCCAAGCCTGCATTTCTTTAATCTCCGCGCCTTCTGCGCTAGATCGTTTCCATGTCTTTCCGTCGATGGTATCGTAACCTAGCAGTTTCGTACTGCGACCAGCGACGAATGATCTGAAGTCTTTATCCCAGTGCTTACTAGCCGAGATCATAAGGACTGTGACCGTGGCTGTAATGCCGTAAGTGTCAATCTGATTGCGTGTATGCCCGGCTGCACTTATCAGGATACCAGTATCCCCACCGAGCCGGTACCCTGAGAGATAATAGTCGCCATATTTCTTGCAAAGAGCTTCATAGCCTCCACCGTATTTAATCTCTATGATCGCCTCTTTGTTCAAGCGAGGCTGCCTCTGAAATTCAATAGTTCCGGCACGACAACTTGAGTTCAAGGATATCTTTTCAGACTGTTTCCCGTGTTAGAATTGAGGACGCGATAATCATTTAGAATACGTTGAGACCCCAGCTTACATCTCGATTCTCCTCAATGTTCTGATCAAATTCGCCTTTCACACTTGCAGCGGCAAGGAACGGAAGACCAACGCCCACGCCGAAACCTAGCGTGAGATGATCTTTCGTTTCGCGTTCCCTTCTTGTTGAAACCTTCTTGAAGGTCGATGTAGTGCCATACTCAAAGTGCAGCTCTTTGGGGATCATGTGCAGATCGGATAGCACGAACGGTGTCTCATCGGACCAAGGATTCTTTGTGGACTGCCGGCTTGAATGAAAGGTAGTCCCCAGTCGAATAGGTGTGTGGCCCCATGGTAAAGTGAGTGGTAGTTTTCGTTGGGTTTGTAGCATGATCTCATTGTCATCCGGGCCGTCAGGGCGCGCCGAATAGTCAGCCTCTATCTCTGATGCCATAATGGCGGATTGAATGGATGCTGTTGTATGCAGAATTGATCGAATATTTTTCGCTGTCAACAAGTCGAGAATGATTGTCTACAATGGAGACTAGGTATGCAGTGAGACAGGAGTCACCCATGGTAGGTGGAGCAATTTATTGGGAGAATTAGAGGCGTTGCAGTGTCTCGACGAATCGCCTGTACATCACAAACGGAGGTTTCGAAAGTTGTGTGCAACTGTTCAGCTTCAAAGCCACGGGTCGTGCTAGTGCACACTAGCTCAGGACGTACAGCCACCTGCGGGCTAACCCGAACGCCACGCGGTCTAGACAGCGAACCACGAGGCCACCGGGCTTTGCCGAGGGGCCCCAGATTTTCGTGATTCGCTACAATTATCTCACTATTCACGCTTTGCCTCTTCGAACCTTCCTCAGCTAACCACCAAACCTTTTTCGATACATTAGATCTCAGTCTGATCCAGCCACGAATGGAATTAGGAAACCCTTTATGCGGGGTCGCAACCCAATGCGGATTGACAGCTCGGACGGTCCGTTCAGAGGCTCTCTTTCAGGAAGATCGCTTGACAGCATTGTCGCTTGTCAAAGCTCAGGAAGGCCTAGAACAGGCTCTGAGGTTGTTCTAAGCTTCAGCTTCAGCCAGGGGTCCTCTTTCGGAGATAGTCAAACTACGGCTGAGCTTGATCGAGCATAGCTCCTACGCCTGGCGGTCAAATGGTGAATCTATGGTAGCTGAGATGGTGAGTCTGTAACTCGAATGGGCGTAACAGACCGAGGCTTACAGTCGAATGTCGTCTATATGATGACCCTATCTCGCTCTCTTCATTTTCTGCATCAACCTTTATGAGTCTTTGTTTCCAGGACCATCTATTTAGTTTAAAAATTTGAGACACTCAACACTTCTCCATCGCAGAATAGAATCTCATTGCTCGGCAAGATGTCGCTTCTCCTCGCTCCTTACAACCATGCTATGCGACTGGGCCAAGGGTATAAATCGCTGCCAGTTTAGAAGACATATTGACGCTGACAAACGAGTTCAGGTTCAATTCCTATACACAGCAAATTTGCATCGACGATGCTGTCGTTATCGACGAGCAGAGGCCTGAGAACGTCGTCACTAATGATGGCACAACCATGCGGATCATGGCTCAGAAGAATGCATTGCCGAGTGCCTGGACGAGACAAAAGGAAGTCATTGTCGGAAAGCCGGCCACCGCAATTCTTGTCGCCAACGCCAAGAAGGCAAAAGACGAAGTTAAGATCATCGAAGAAGAACTTGCTGATGAAGCTGCTGCGGCAGGTACGTCATCTTGTCATGACATTGAGTTGCAGATGCTCAATTATCCACCGACTTCGAGCGCAGCAGGGTTCTGACATTGTGCACAGAAATACTGAACGAGAAGCCGGACGTAGAAGACAAGAAGTCATCGGTCGAGCCAGAGGAGCAAGCGAGACCTGAAGACCAGCCCGAACTTGCCAAAGAGGCCAACAGTGCCAACTCTGACGAGCCCAAACCAGCAAAAGCCAAGAAAGAGAAAGTCGATGCCGGGAGACTCAAGGAGAAGGTGGTGAAAGAAGACACACTCTCAGATGAATCGGCTTCTGCCGACTTAGAAGTGGTCGATGCGGATGAGGCGCTTGAAGCAGGTGCTGCCGTCGCAGAAGAAGGCAAGGTGAACACCCCACAACCCTCTTCTGCTAGACCTACATCGAAGAAGGAGGAGCAGAAGGCTCCGGCTGCAAAAGTCACATCTACATCTAGCAATTCTGCAGAAGCTTCGGGAGGCAGGGCCTCGTCAACCGTACCTATACCTAAGATCGCAGAGGACAGGCCAGCCAAGCAGAGTTCTGCGGAGAAGTCGAAGGACCTGGAGAAAGATGGTGATGGGTTCGATCGAGAGGCTATCATGGCCAATCTTCAACAGAATGGCGCGAAGAACGACAAGGTAGACCGTGATGCCATAGCAGCCAATCTCCGATCAAACGCCGAGAAGCCTATCTCTCGCAAACCTACACAAAGAGGTACATCAGCTGACCGAGCACGTCAAATCTCAGCAAAATCATCTACTGGCCCTCCTGATCGTGCTGCAATCAGAGCGGCTCTCACCGGAAAGGGGGCGCCCGACCCATCCATAACGGCAAAGGAAGAGGCCGAAAAAGCTCGTCAGCAGGCGGAGGAGGCAGAGATCCTTGCCGAAAACCGTCGTTACCAAAAAGAGCTGATGCAGCAACAGCGCAAAGAAGAGGCGGACCGACGCCTAGAAGATCTCAAGGAACAGCAAGCAATCCGGTCAGAGAAGCGAGCATGGGACGCTCAGAGACGTCAAGAGGCTCGTCAAGCTATTTCGAAGGCAGCAGAAGTGAAGGCGATGAGCCAGGAAGAGATGAACAAGATTCTGGCTCAGAACCAGTTCGTTGAACGCTTTAGCGGTATGGCCGAGAACTCCCAGAAGTACGACTTCGACCCAACAGCTCCTCGAGGACCCAGCCAGAGCGTTACCTACACATCTCGATTTGTTGATCGCCTTAGCGATGTAACCGAAGACATGAGCGTGTCGGCTTCGCTATCGATCAAAGCTGGAAAGGTCGGAGGATCTGGTAAAGGTAGCTTCGTGGACTCTGACAAGTTCAAGGAGAGCGATCTCAACTTTTACATCTCCGTCAAAGTGGTCAACCAGACTATCAACTTCAAGGACCCGCTCGTCTACAATCCCTTGCGCTCCGTCAACAAGGACAACTTCCGCGAGATCTATGGCGACTCCTTCATATCAGGGTTTGTTGAGGGGGGCGAATTCAATGCGCTTGTGAGTATGAAGATCCTCAACAAGGCCAAGAAGTCGGATATCCAAGCCCAAGCCAAGGTCGCTCTGACAGTTGGTCCAGTCGATGTCTCGGGAGAAGCGAGTCTTGGGATCGCTCGAAGCAACATCGAGACTAACACGGAGACTACCATCATGGTAAATTGGTCAGGAGGTGGCCACATCAAGCCAATGGAGCAGCAATGGGACATCCAGAGTCTGATGGCAGCGGCAGCGCGTTTTCCAGATCTCGTAGCTGATTGTCCTCAGCGAACATATGCGATTTTAACGAAATACGACTCGTTGAGAAGCTTCGTTGCTGAAAAGCCCGCGTCTTACACTGCGCTGCAGTATGAAAACGCCCAAGTATACACAAGCACCTTGTTAGATTCCTTCGTCAGCTACAAGTCACTATACAAACGCCTCGGTGAACAGATCTTCGGGGTACAGGGCAAGCTGCTGGAAATCACACCCTGGAGCGACGAGGAGCAGAAGAAGGTTTCATCTTATTCGACTGCCGTGATCAAGATGGGCAACAAGAACAAGGACACCGGATTATACCCTTTCCAAGAGTCCGAGTCCAACTTCGAGGCTTCTATCAAGGGCCTTAGCGACGCTAGAACCGCCGTGCGCCGCCAGATGGCTCGCATCGTAAACGAGGTCGATCTGATGGAAAGAGACCCGAAGCTGGCGACAGACGAAGACCACGTTGAGCCATATCAAAATCCCGTCGCCTTTGAGGCCCGACTTCCCAAGATCGATGTGCCTGAGAAATTGCGTATCAAGGGCAGCCCCCTGTCTGGCAAGGTCATCGAGACGAAACAATTGACTGAAGCTGAGGAACAGGCGCTCGCTAAAGAGGAGGAGGCTTTCCTCAAATCTGATCCTGCAGGAGATAGATCTTTTGTCGGACAGGGCTTTGACAACCTCGACTTCGTGAAGTCGGATTGGGCAGTGAGTGCGATTCGCACCGAGATGGCTAACGGCGCTCTTGTGTACTTGGCAGTCAAATATGCCAACGGACTGCTCGTCGAGAAAGGCAAGGTAAGTTTTTCGTGTCTGCCCTTTGCGATGTATCGGACATAGCTAAAACTTAGCAGTCAGCGGACAAGGCACGAATAAAGATATTCGGGGACTTCAGCAGTGGTGAGCGCATCACCTCTGCATCCATCGAGCATGGTGCGCCTCAAGTCGCGTCTTCTATCGCGTCTGGTACAGGCAAAGGTACAAATGAAGAGGAAACTCCAACAAGGCTGGTACTCGGACTTCGCCTCTTCACCAATCGTGGCCGTCATCTGATCGCACGCGCTCTTCACTCACAACTTGGAGAAAAGAGCGGTGTTGTTGTCCGGGACGGCGTCACCTTCGAGGACGTCAAGATACAGTACATCGATCTGCCTTTCAGCTCAGGTACTCTCCAAGGTTTCTTCGGTCGAACTGATGACCAGAATGGGAAGATATACCAGCTGGGCATCATCTGGTGTCGCCTCGCCGAGACGAAGGCTTCGGACGCTGAGGTTGCTTTTACGGATTCTGGAGATGTAGTCGACAGCGAAGATCTCGCGTCACTTCAGAAGGACCAGACAGAGGGTAGCAAAACTCTTGCAGCATTGAGACAGAAACTTGACGCCACTGAAAAGGTATGAGTCTTTTTACACTAGACCATGATATTCGAGACGCTGACCTGATGATAGCAACTTGCCGTCGACCGAGAGCGTGCGGATAATCGAATTGCAGAGATGGAGAAAGAAAAGAGCCAACGCATCTGGGGAGCACAGCACGGCCAGTACATTGCAGAGAACAACGGCTGGACTCCTGGCCAGAACAAGTTTATGCGATGCTCGACCACATTCCGTCAATCTTACCCGGAAACACCAAAATTGCTGTTTGGCTTGAGCCGTGTTGATGCTGAAGGTAGCCTGTCGCGTTCTCTGTCTCTGTCACAGCCGGAGGTCAATGCCAGCGGCTTCAGCGTCCAAGCTGCATCATTTGACAATTGTTACGGATACTCACTTGGATGCAGCTGGTTGACGCTACCCAATGACCTCCATCTGGAGACTGGCATGATCTGCTGCTCCGGCGACCGCAAGGCATATGTGCAACAGGTGTTCTTCAGCCAGAGCTTCGCGTCGCCGCCCAAGATTGCTGTCTGGTTCCAAGAATTCAACTATCCCAACGGCGGCTTCCTATCCCTCAAATGTAGAGCTGCGGAAATTACTCCTCACTCATTCAACCTCTACATCGAATCGTGGGCAGACAGATACTTTAGGCAGGCACGAGTGCAGTACCTCGCTTACCCAAGTGAAGAAGACGGAAAGCGAGTTAAGGCAGGTAGGACTACAGTAACCCGCGGGCAGGGACCCAACGGCAGTCGGAACCAAGCGCCCTTCTACGGTCAACCTTTCAAGAACCAGCCTGCGACATTCGTCGCAATTTCCGAGATGGACTTCAACAGCTCGCGCAACTTGCGGCTCGCTTGTAATGCTAATGCTCCGAACAACAGAGAGCTTGTATGGGACTTGGGTACTTGGAGTGATTCCGACATGGACCACGCCGAGTGTCAATGGATTGCGATTGAGTGAGGTTGGTTGTTTCCTGCTGTTCTCAAACATGCACTTTAGCCACAAATTTGTTATTTCCCATCTATACCATACTTATCTCTTCATTATGTACCACATCGAATCCCACACTCTGGATCGCTCATTTACTTGTGGAAATACATGCCATGCCGTAGCGCATTGTTGATGACGACCACCTATGCTACCTCTCTTTTTCAAGAGATCAAACTAGGGGTAGTGCGAGACGTAGCAACGTGCGCAAGTTCCAGAATCTTTCCATCTCGAGGAAAGTCTATCATAGCTGGAGAAGCTCTGTTAGCGGTTGCAGTCGTCTCGTTTCCGATCGTGAGACTCTAACGCGGACTGCCGGATTGTAAAAACACCTTAATGAACACTGCTAAGCAGTAAAATTATGCAACGACGGTAGAGAGAGGTAGCACTGTTGCCAAAGGGATAAACAGCCTTTGGGGTAAATTTTACCGAATTCCCACAATTTTATGCTGAGTGTAGCTCGAGCTACATAGCTCATAACTTGACGGAGCTACAACTCATAGCAAGATTATGATGTGATGTGTTCTCTTCGTCTTCCACATACGACCATAGGACACTGAAAATTAGTTCACCCTCGCGATCCGTCAAAACTCGCGGTGCCGTGTTGAGGTCGATTAACTGAGTTTCGTCCTCGGTTACCCGTTTCAGGAATCGCGTACCCTAACACCGCCACACCAAAATAACACTCGCGTCCGCAAAATCCTTCGGCCAAGAAAGTATTCGTGAAAAAGCTTAACGCATAGGCCTATAGAGTAATCTAGTAAGTTTCCTTGTAATAAGTGCTTGTGTGTGGCTCTACAGCCTCAATCTTGTGTAGCCTGTTTTGGTGATGCGCGTGCCTTGACTGACGGCGTGCATGGTGTGCACGTATACGGTAACCGTACGACAGCTTACGCTGTCTACACTAAACGTAATTTAGGTAACTACACTATAAAACAGGAAGGACGGATAGGAGCTCTTCCGTGCCATTCTGATTATAGTTAAGACTCCCGGTTACTTAAGTAGAGTACGCACTGCAGATAGGCGCATGAATCCCGACGGAGGCGGGATGTGCTGGTTTGATGAACGCGACATTTGCATCATAGGTGTAAACCGTAAGGTTTGTCATGGGCACAAGAAATTTGGGGAGAAGGAAGACAGCGTTGCATGGTACGAGCCGTAGCATCAGCGACGGCTCGCTATCGCCGGCGTGGACAACCCGAGAATGCTGCTGATGAGCGACGCTCAGGAAGCCATGGGACCATGGAACGGCTCGAAAGTTACATGAATGTTTGCTAGTCCAAGTCAGGAAATGCTTCCAAGACTAGATAAAACCCGATTGTTTGGGTCTTTTCCCATCAGCATCAGTACTTGTTCAAAATTCCAAGCATGCACCTACGCCTTGCAAAGCCCTCAGATGAACCGGTCATCGTCGACATCTGCGCTCGTGCGTTCCTGGAAGAAGACCTCTTTGGTCGAGTAATTCACCCCTACCGAGCACAGTATTCTAATGACGTACAAATCTTTTGGCACGATTGGGTGCGCAATGATTGGGCCAATCCACGAAACAAGATCATCGTTGCCGTCACGACCGCCGAGGGTAGTGAGCATGAGAAGATTATCGGCGCAGCAATCTGGCAACGCCAAGGCGACGACCCAGAGGATGTGAAGGATCCAACTTGCATCGGCTCGAATGCCGCTTACCCTGCCGGGCGGCGTGCTAGCCTCCCCGAGGGCTTTGGCCGGCCCGTCCCCTGTACCACCAACCTGTATCCACCCATCACGTCCTCTGAGTGGTTTCGTCTTGCAGCTGGCTTCTCAAATCTTTCCCGTGCTATTGAGCCAGGTGCATTTGCGCCATCTTTCCCATCCTTCTTAGTGTTATGGAAGCAATTTCCTGACTTCTCGGTTGTCGTGTCGCTTGGTCGAAGCTTAACATTCGCAATCATTCCTTTTAACTCGCACACTCATTCCTGTTAACTTACACTCTTTATATTCGTTTTTCTATTATGTCAGACCTAAAGAATGAAGCTGCTGCCGTAGCCCAGCCTCTTGACAGCGAGTTACAACAGGATGGCATAGTTTCAGAAAAGAAAGGGACCGCTGGCGACCAAAAGGACATGTATCGTATGGGAAAGCAGCAGGAGCTGCGACGAAACTTTCGTTTTGTGTCGATCTTTGGATACAGCATGGTTTTGATGGCGACGTGGGAAACCATACTGACGTGAGTACGTATGAGCATTTGATCTGCGCTGTCTGACATCCAGCAGAACTCTGATCATCCCATTAACGAATGGTGGCACCGGTGGCGCTATCGTCATGTTCCTCGTCACAGCGGTGGGCATGGGCTTTGTCATCGTCTCGATGGCTGAGATGGCTTCAATGTGCGTGGCGGCCCGTTGCTGGGGTTCCTTCGAGACGAGACAATTGCTAACTAGAACGAAGGGCTCCTACTTCCGGAGGACAGTATCATTGGGTGTCTGAGTTTGCGCCGAAGAAACACCAGAAGTTCTTAAGTTATCTTGTGTTCGTTGCCCTGAGCACATCCACGAGCCTTATTTCTGATCACATAGTAGCGGCTGGTTGTGCGTGCTAGGTTGGCAGACCGGAATTGCATCTATCGCCTTCCTTGCTGGCGGTCAGGTCCAAGGACTTGTCATCCTCAACAACCCAAACTACGTCCCCGAACGATGGCACGGTACCCTCCTGGTTATTGCCGTAGCAACGTTCTCGATCCTGTTTAACACGCTGTTAGCTCGTAAGCTACCACTAGTCGAAGGCATTGTCCTAGTCCTGCACATCTTTGGATTTTTTGCCATCTTCATCACAATGTGGGTTCTGGGGCCGCGTAGTCCATCCAAACAGGTTTTCGGTGGATTTCAAGATAACGCAGGATGGGGCAGCATAGGTCTGTCTGTGCTGGTGGGACAGCTCTCGCCTATCTTCTCTCTCTTAGGTGCGGATGCTGCGACCCATATGTCTGAAGAACTAAAGGACGCCTCACACACACTTCCCCGCGCCATGATCTGGACAGCGGTAGTTAACAGCAGCTTGGGTTTCCTCATGCTGGTAACCTTCTGTTTCTGCCTCGGCGACGTGGAAAGCGCCATCCTATCGCCGACAGGGCAGCCCCACATTCAGATCATGTACAACGCCACGCAGTCCATCCCAGGGGCTACAGCTCTAGCATCAATTACGACTATCATGGCAGTGTTTGGATGTGTCAACAATGTGGCAACATGCTCGCGCCAGCTCTTCGCCTTTGCTCGCGACCACGGCGTCCCTTTCAGTGCCTTTCTGTCCCGAGTTCGACCAGGCTGGGACATCCCTCTCAACAGCGTTCTTGTGTCTTTTAGTATTGCCGTTGGACTCTCTCTTATCAACATCGGCAGCACCGTAGCGTTCAACTCCGTTGCGTCGCTAGGCACATGTGCTCTCCTCTCGTCCTACATCGTCAGCATCTCATGCATGTTTATCAACAGGTGGAACAAAGAACCTCTCCTTCCCTGCAAGTTCTCGCTCGGTCGCGCTGGTATCTGGGTCAATGGTGTGTCCGTCATCTACTTATGTGTAGCGTTGGTATTCGCCTTCTTCCCTACATTTCCGCACCCAACACCTGACCTAATGAACTGGAATATTCTGATATACGGCGTTGTTGTGGTTTTTTCGCTGGTCTACTTCTTTCTCAAGGGGCGCAAGGTGTATGTTGGGCCTGTAGAGTATCTTAACAAAGATCTTTGAGCGGGAGTTGAGATTACAGGACTAAAGAGCAACAACAGAGCTTAACAGAAATGTACTAGTATTGTTTCAGGTAACATTTCTTCCATGTGCGGCGTATCTATCAAGTCGCGATTGATGTCTCAATACTCTCTAGTTGACTGACCAAAACTGTGGTAGTCAAAAACCAGGCAACAGATATTCCGCTCTTGCACAATAACATCACCTCAGTGACGATGCAAGGGGTCTGCATGATTATGATTTGCCTAATCCCTCCCAGAAATTCAACAATCCTTCGCGCGTATCACGTTGGTTCTTTGTGATCATCAACGTCCCCTGCCCGTAAGCGAGAAATGCCCCTCAGCGAGATGAATCTAATCTCGACCTAAACCAGTCCCCACCACATTCACTTATGAACTAGCAGCGTATGCACTCTTGTTCTTTAGATCTTTCTCTATCGCCCTGCATCTTGTAATAATCAAAGTAGGGTAGTTGTGGTCGCAACAATAGCTATGTTGCGCGCTGCGCTGTGAAGATCGTCCGAAGATGATCTAGGGTTGGTTCTCGGGGAATGAGTGGGCGACGATGGACGAGAGGGTTGTACTAGCACGATTGGTAGATCAATGTAATAACACGAGGGTTTGAGAATCAAGTAGTAATCCTTAGATTGACGTAAGATCGAAGTTGAACACAACGAGCTGTAAGAGCTCTTTGCCTAATCCTATATATTGAGGGTGATAGTTGCGAAAGTCGCGCGCAGAACTATCGCTAATTCTTGGCGTAACTACCAGTCACGTGGCCTACCATACAGTCTAGGGAGAACCATCTGTGGATGGCAACACCAGCCACGTGAAGAGAGGGATGGCAGAGACAGAAATGGACGGTACTCTTGTATATAGACCTTACGATGCACTCTCATAGTTCATCGTGTTCAACTTTGCAAACATCCTTGTGTAGCAATCTAATGATTACTACTTGTTTCTCAACCACCGTGTTGTTACATCGATCTACCAATCGTGCTAACACACCAACCAATCCGTTCACTCGAACTCACTCATACCCTGAGAACCAACCCTAAACCATCTAAGGACGATCTTCACATCTCGTTGCTGTGTCTGCTGCTATTACTGCTATCCTATCTATCTTAGATGTTGGGGATGTTTGTGATGGTTTGCTATCCCTTCATGCACAACTATTCTGGACAGCTAGCCTTAGCGGGATATCAATCACGTGATTGGAGCACCCTGCGCTGATCATTATCCTTTGCTTCGTGCGACGGTTGGCCTTTAACCTCGCATCCTTTGCTGAAGGGATTCATCCTGTGTGTGTTCGTAACAGAGTGATACACATTGTATTAGGTTGATGTATGTCACCTCTCCTATTCCCCCGCCTTCTTAACGCGTCCTTTCTCTCGCAGATTGTAGTTGCAGGGGCTAGGTCTTGTTCAAGAGCCTCTGTAGCGCTTACGCGCCAGTGTATGGCACCTAGGCGGAGCAAACCACTAACACCAGATTGTGTGCTAATAGCCTGTATACAGAAAAGAGGGTTACTGAATACAGGAAAAGTAAGGGACTTTGTGACAGTAGCATGAGTGAAAGCTAGGCTTCCCATCCGCTCAGCCATATACAAGCAGTGTACCGGCGGATTAGTAGTTAGGTGGGTGACCACGAGCGAATCCCCGCTGTTGTATGTTTTGGTCTTTTTTGTGCAACCTATCGACGGGGATTTTTTTGCCCATGTCCAACATGTCCAAGTCGTAGTAGGAGAGAGGTCACCCGCAGATGATCAGCAATGAATTTTCGTTTGTGATGGTATCTAGCTTCAGGAACCGAGCTAAGCTCGTTGCCGCTTGCTCCTACGTGTCGTCGTCTCTTGCTTTACTTGGACAACAGAGGGCGCTTCCTCAGGCTCCTGCTTTATGCGCTTTCGCTTCGTGGTCTCCTTTTTGACCGTTTGTTGTATGGTGGTATCCTCTTCCTCCTTCTTTATTGTTACCTCCTCTTCCTTGACCTCAACTTTTGCAACAACCCTGTCAGAGAATGCCTTTAGGTCCGCCGTGAACAAGACAGAATGCGCCCATCCTGCTTCCTTTCCCCACAGCTTTCGGAACAGGTTCCCAATCGCAGCGTATGTAGCAGCAGTTAGGCTACTGTGCTTGCCCTTGCCGAACCTGTAGTCGCGTTGGGCTATCTGCCAGACATGTGTGTCGACAGGTACAGACTCGGACCAGCCGAGCCCAAAGAGACACACACAGTCTGCGACCTTTGGGCCCACACCGTGCAGGGCAAGAAGCTCTTCATGTGCTTGTCGATATCCCTCACGACCACCCTCAAGCATGTCTCCAGCCAGCTTCTCTTCTACTCCAAATTGTGGACACTCGGGGTTACTCAGACTGTCCAACCATTTCAGGCCCTTATCTTCTGATACCATTCGTGCAGTCTTCGCAATGTACTTGGCACGGTAACCAAACCCAAGCTTCATGAGATGTGCTTCGACGTTGGGGCCTGAGAGGGCGTCGGGCGTGGGGAAATCGTGGTAGGGTACGTCATCGATGCTTCCTATAAGCGGACCGTAGTGCAAGCAAAGATTATGCACCATGCCAGATATGCGACTGATGTTGTTGTTGCTACTGCATATGAAACCGATCAGAGCCTCCCAGGCATCCTGCCGCAATATTCTTATACCAGTGAATTTGGGAGCGCGCTTCTTGAAGTTGGCATCAGACGCCGCCCATTGCTCGTACAACTGGCCCAAGTCGGGCGCGAGGTTGAAATAGTGTTTGACGAGAGCAAGAGTGTCGTCTTCCTCGGGCGCAACCGAGGGCGCATTGGATGGGGGCGGAGTAGGAAGGGCGGTGGTAATAGGTGGGTAGGTTGCGCGGTAGTGGAGGTAGTCGGCATCTTGGCGGAGGGAAAGTATGCGACCGTGAAGGGCCATTGACCAGACATCATCGGCGGACTTGCGCCATCTGATGGCACGTTAGAAGCTGTTGCGACTCGAGTACAAGGGGCAACATGGGAGGTACCTGAACGATTGCCCACATCGCAGGGTGGTGTTGATGCAGAGTTCCGTGAGGCTTGTAGGCAGCTTGTGCCATTCAGCTGCGCGCAAAGCCATGGTCAACAATAGTAGGAGAAGGGTGCATGCTAAAGCCCATGCGAGCAGGAGTGAATATACCATGGCCCGGCCTAGGTGACAGGGGTGATCACGCCAAGGACACGCTAAGGCAGCCCCGACTTTCTCTCACACGTTTTCCGCGACGGCAACTGCAATCACCGCAGAAGCATCGCGTCCCAAAGTTTGGACAATTGCACGTGGTAGATTCATCAGTCGTTTCTTGATCCACATCTGCTAATTGCAGCTCGTCTCGCCATCTCACCTCCAGCAGCAGCAGAATCTTACGCGGCTGAACACTACGACCAGCGCGAGAGCTTCTAGCACCCACAACCGCCCACTATGAACGGCGATAGCTATTCCAGAGGTAAGCGACGTCTATCAGTACATGTACTGACTAGTGTACAGCTCCCAGAATCAAGACTAACATAAGCAGACGGTGGCCGACAGAGCGGATCGCGGAATTACGTGAGTGCACACACCCGTCGCGACATGACTGGGCACATGCTGACAAGACAGTCCTCGAGAGATGACCATCGCGATCGCGGCGACCGAAGCGACCGCGGCGACCGTGGCGGCGACAGGCGGCGACGTCGTTCACGCTCTCCCCGCCACGGCGGAGGCTCCCGCCGTGACTACGAGGTAGACACGTATTCTTCTAGCCGCGACTACCGTGAGCGCGAACGCGAGGACACATACGCACGTCGAGAACGCCGCGATGACCGGGGCGAGCGCGGCGAGCGGGGAGGAGACCGAGGTGGCTGGGGCGACTCGTACTCGAGACGCGACCGACCTCGAGGAGACCGCGACCGCGACGATGACCGTGGCCACCGAAGAGAACGTGGAGACCGCAATGAGAGAGGCGGCGACCGATTTGGCGGCGAAGACCGCAGAGGTGGACGAGGAGGACGCGATGGAGGCTTCGGTGGCGGACGTGATAGGGCGCGTCAGGCAAAGGAAGACTCTCCGCCCTTCAACAAGCCGCGCGAGGCTACACCGGATCTTGCCAGCTTCACAAACATCCAGAAGCGCCAGCGTCGCATGACCCAATGGGACATCAAGCCTGCAGGCTACGAAAACATCACGGCAGAGCAGGCTAAGCTGTCGGGCATGTTTCCATTGCCCGGTGCCCCCCGCGCTGCGCCCATGGACCCGTCTAAGCTGGCTGCCTTCATCTCGCCCTCTTCCGGAACTGCCACAGCTGCCGCTCTCGCAACATCAGCCGCCAAGCAATCGAAGCGCCTCTATGTCCACAATCTGCCCTCGGGCTGCACTTCTCAGGAGATTATGGAGTTCTTCAACAACCAGCTCAACGGTCTCAACGTCGTGTCCGGAAACGACCCGTGCCTGTCAGCCCACATTGCTACTAGCAAGGAGTACGCTGCGCTAGAGTTCAAGGCACCCGAAGATGCGACCCTTGCTTTGGCTATGAACGGAATCTCTATGCGCGACGACGGAGGAGCTCCCGACAGGTCGGGTCTGTCCATCCGCCGCCCCAAGGATTACATTACTCCCTCTGCCGATGAGAACGCATACCCACCTGGCGACGAGATTTCCTCTGTTGTCAAGGATAGCCCTAACAAGCTGAGCATCGTCAACATTCCTACGTACATTGAAGAGGAGCAGATTCGAGAACTCGTAGAGACTATGGGCAAGCTGAAGGCTTTCACCCTCGTCAAGGACACCGGCACCGACCAGCACCGCGTAAGTATACTCTTCTAACCAAGCACGACTCGTAAGCTAACAGATCTTAGGGTATCGCATTCTGTGAGTACGCGGACAACGGAGTCATCGATGCCGTCATCGAAGGTCTAAACGACATCCCGCTTGGTGATGGCAACCTCAAGGTTTCACGTGCCACTGTCGGACTTCAGCAAACGACTGGTCTCGATGGTGGTGTTGGTGCCATTTCCATGTTGGCAGGAGCCAGCGCGGCCGAGAACCACGAGCACAGCCGTGTCATTTGCTTGATGAACATGGTTACCTCGGACGAGCTTCTGAACGACGAGGAATACGAAGGTAAGCTTGAAAAGAACCCAGAAAGCATCGCACGATACTAACAACATCTAGAAATCAAGGAAGACATCGAAGAGGAGTGCGGCAAGTACGGACCCATCGTTGAGACCAAGATTCCCCGTCCCGCCGGTGCCCGCGTCAACCTCGGTGTTGGCAAGATTTACATCAAATACAAGGATACAGAGTCTGCGCAAAAGGCTATCAAGGCACTTGCTGGTCGCCAGTTCTCGCGGAGAACCGTTGTTGCGACCGAGTTCTCCGAGGAAGGCTTCGACGTCGATGCCTGGTAGATTTAGGGTTGTTCGAGTTGCGCGTTCGATTTCTTTAGCTTGTGCAGTTGCACGCCATTATCGTTGCGTTGGGGGATACCAAAATCGGAGAGTGAAGCTGAGCATTTGTACACTAATTTGGTTCTAGGGGAAGTTCGCATGATTATGAGCGAGTTGGCGCAGGCATTTGCTCGTGTCTTGAATACCTGGGCTGAAGTGCTGCATGCGCTTCATGTAGCTTGCCTAGATATCGTGCCGTATTGTTATTACAGTCGATGAACTTGACTGCCCTGTAGTCTTACATGAGTGTGAATTTGTGACATGGATGTTGAGATCAAGTGCTGATGCTTGCGTGCATAAACGGAACGTCCCGTGCTTACACTGCACAACATGCGCTTGGGATACAGCTGGGAAGTCCATGCCAAGGTTCGGCTACCTACAAACACTGGGCTCGTGGAGTCACAAGGACAAGACATATGGGCAAGATGTGGCCAGCGCAATCTAGCTACTACATGGTGTAGGCACCAAGTGAAGATACGGATTGAGAGCTAAATCCGTGTAACTCCGCAGTAGCTAAACGATAGCTTCCGTCAGTTAGCCGGCACTAATGACGATCAGGAAATCGTTCAGAAGTGCAGAAAGGTTCGTCCGGCCCTGTAACGGTATGATCAGGCGTGCAGCCTCGATGGAGCTGACTGGGAAGGTCTAGAAGTAAGTGACATCATAGACCTTCCAAAGGCATCTTCGCGTTGCGGGACGGGGAGATTGAAACCCAGACCCCGCGGTCTGTTAAAGCACGCTCGGCCCTTGTTAAGCGCGACCACATTGATACAAGGAAGTTAAAAGCGGAGGAGCGCTCTCAACGTCAACGGGCTTCCCTCTCGTCCGCTCCGACATCACTCACAAATACTACAAGACAATCACCATGGCAGGCATCGTCCGTTTCCTCAATTCCCAGCTTTTCGTCACACCTGTAAAGCCCAGCGGTGATCTTACTGGAAAGACTGTTATCGTCACGGGCTCCAACGTCGGTCTTGGAAAAGAGGCCGCGCGTCACTTCACTCAGCTCAATGCTTCGACTGTGATTCTTGCCGTGCGCTCCATCGAGAAGGGTGAAGCGGCGCGTAAGGATATTGAATCGACAACAGGCCGCAACGATGTAGTCAGAGTCATGCAACTGGACATGTCGTCCTACCAATCAGTTCTCGATTTCGCCGAAAAAGCTAGCAAAGAGTTGGAACGAGTGGATATTGCAGTTTTGAACGCCGGCGTGAACCGCGGCGTCTGGGAGGTCTTCGAACAAGACGAATCAACCATCACCGTGAACGTGGTGTCTACATTCCTGCTGGCTTTCGCTTTATTACCTAAGCTCAAGGAAACGGCGAACAAGTTCAACGTTAGACCCACACTTACCATTGTCAGCTCCGAGGTGCATGAGTGGACACCGTTCGATGAGAGGAATGCACCCGAGGGTAAACTCTTCGAGAGATTGAATGAGAAGGTTGTCGATGGAAAGGAAGTTGGACTCGGCAATCGATACCAGGTCAGCAAGCTCATGGAAGTACTATTCGTCCGCGCATTCTGCGAGCGATACCCGGAATCGAATATTCCAGTGACGGTGAATCTCGTTAACCCTGGCTTCTGCCACTCGTGAGTCATCTCTTTTTCTCACATTCGTCATCCATACTAATTGAGCAAACAGCGAATTTGGTCGGGAAGGTCCAGGGTTTCTCGCCGTCATGCGCTTTTTCCTCGCACGTACGACGGAAGTGGGATCAAGAACTCTTGTGCACGCCGGTACTTCAGGCGTCGAGACCCATGGAAAGTATCTCAGCGACTGCGAGATTACTGAACCGAGCGCTTTCGTGCGAAGCGATGACGGAAAGAAGGGTCAAGAGAAGGTTTGGAAAGAGTTGGTGGAGAAACTTGAGGGTATCAAGACTGGAATCACAAAGAGCTTCTAACGAGGTGATGTAAACTCAGAATCGTAATTAAACGAAACATCCTGTGGAAGAACCATTGACATGATAATCAAAGTAGTATAGTAATTGCCTTC
>Ga0058698_10000241_pt1 | contig 33163 bp, 32 predicted proteins | sample AgamicAsSfe_FD_67288 | JGI IMG/M metagenome (GOLD analysis project Ga0058698, IMG submission 67288) | Agave microbial communities from Guanajuato, Mexico - As.Sf.e | ecosystem: Host-associated > Plants > Phyllosphere > Phylloplane/Leaf | place: Guanajuato, Mexico | collected 2012-05-30
TTGCGAATCGCAAATCGAGCGCGAGAACACAAGAGGACCAAATGATTACGCCCGACCTTGAGATGTAGCACGGTATGGATAATCCCAGCAAACATGTTCGGATGCACAGGAATTCCGGCATCTTATCACAACATGTTCCGGACCGCTGCGGAAACACCACCACGTCTGCGTGGGACAACGTGCAATCTGACACCGACTTACCTGTGAGTATGAGAACCAATCGAAAACGCCGCGGACCTGAAGATCGACCAAAGCGTTGCTGTAGCGCCCACGATGATGCGTCGCTTCCGCCGCGGGATTCGTTGTTGACAGCTCGGTGACATCATTCCTCATGATTTTGCCTGGGCAGCACAGCAACACAGCCTACTTGCTACAAGGTCCAGCTATCTTACCACGCCACGAATTCCGGTAGTTTCTTTAGTGAAAGTCTTGGATAAATACCGCAAAGTATATACTCCACCACGGGAGCCGATTATGAACTCGTCGTGGCTGCGGCTCGACGACGACAACGAGATGCACGACCCCATCGAGGAGCTGCGCAATCCGCGACAGGTCAAGAATGATTTTCTGAAGTATTTGAAAGAGGAGGTTTTCAAATTGAACTTTTATCGCGCGCATATGCTGTACTTCATCATCGTCATCGCAATTTCGTCGGTCATCGTCTATGGGCAGGGTCTTGCTAATGGACCGAAAGAGGTTGGAGGAGCGCACTTGACCTACACTGATGCGCTGTTCTTGTCCTGCAGTGCTATGACCACTACAGGTAAGTGTTTCCGTCAAACAATAATGAAAGCCTTAGGCTAATTGGTGCAGGGCTCAATTCGGTTGACCTCGGAGATCTCTCCGGCTTTCAGCAGGCTTGGTTCGCCGTTCTGCTGATGATTGGCAATATCCCTTTCGTCTCGACGGCTGTGGTGCTGATCAGGAGAGCGCTATTCCGCAAGAAAATGGCAGACGTCGTCAAGCATTCGCATACAATGCAACGACTAGTGCGAGACATTGAGAACAGTAATTCGGATCGAAACGAGAGCAGCAGTAGTGCTGAGAGCGTGCGCCAGCGAGCGAACGGAAAACAAAACAAAGCAGGAAAGAGTACGCAACGACGAAAAGATGAGTCCCCGCACGTGAAGATAAAGCCTGTGTCTAGAAGAAGGACATTTCATTACGAGACCGGATTTGGCTTTATACCAACGCCATGGGAGATCAAGTCAGCTCGCAACTTTTTCAGTCGCATACTGGATCGCTTTTCTACAGAGTTGAAGCCCGAGAAACACGACTACGTTTCTTTCAAGCCTCATCTCGACTCCAAAGGCCGTTTTCGAGAGCTTAGCGAGCAAGATCGTATGGAACTCGGAGGTGTAGAGTATCGCGCACTTCAAACTCTCTTGCTCATCCTAGTCGGTTACCAGATCTTCTGGTACCTACTGGGTATTACTTTCTTACTACCATACGCATATCGAGGCGACACCAAGAACACACTATACGAAAACCAACCAGGTGCCATCAACCCGGGATGGTGGGCGTTCTTTGCGACAGTGACTGAGTTTGCCAACGGTGGACTCAATGTGCTCAATGCCAACTTCATCCCTTTCAGCGGTAATTGGTTTGTCCTACTTACCGCGGCATGTTTGGCATTCGCTGGTCAGACACAATTCCCGATTCTACTTCGCATTACTATATGGATCATGAAGAAGTTGTTACCAAAAGATTCTCGTATGAGGAACACGATGCAATTTCTCCTGCAACATCCACGACGTTGCTTCATATACCTTTTCCCGAAACGCGAAACAGTATACCTTTTTGCTGTCCAACTCGGCATTGACATTACGGCCTGGCTTTGTTTTGAGATTCTGAACATCGGCATGCCAGACGTTGAAGCTCTCTCCACTGGCACTCGGGTAGTGGATGGTCTCTTCATGGCTAGCGGACTACGTACCAGTGGCGCATACATCATCAACATGAGTTCCCTCGCACCAGCGTGCTTGGTGGCATATCTAGTCATCATGTACGTTTCCATCTACCCGATGACGCTGGTGCTGCGCAAAACGAATACGTACGAAGAGAAGTCGATTGGACTAGAGGAGCACGATAGTAGTGCTGCCGGAATCGCATCACATCTACAAAAACAACTTTCCTACGACATCTGGTTTCAGTTTTTTGTCTTCTTCTTGATATGTATCATTGAGCGAGGACATATCAACAAGGCAGATCCGGGGTTCAGCATCTTCTCTATTCTATTTGAAGTCACATCGGCATATGGTACTGTCGGCTTGAGCCTCGGTGTACCGGGCAAGAACTACAGTCTAAGTGGCGACTTTGCGAGCTTGAGCAAAGTCGTGTTGATGGCTGCGATGCTGCGTGGTAGGCATCGTGGCCTGCCTCTAGCAATCGATCGAAGTATTCTTCTACCTGGCGAAGAGCTTATGCATCGTATGGACCAAGAGTACAGCGCGACGGGTACAGAAAACCCACAAGAAGAAGCAGAGCTAAGGAATGATATCGAGGGAAGTGGTAAGCATCAACAGAAGGCCGGAAAGGGTGACCAGGACCCAGAGGACAGGAGAAGGTCGCAACCAAACAACGAGACTGGTCAGGAAGAGAGGCAAGAGACGGTGTCACAATCCAACCCCTGATGAGAAGGGCCGCAATCGCTGCACAACTCACATGTTTTTTTCGGGAGTACTATCGGCCAAACATGACCCCAGATAGTCAGAGCGATTACGTCGCATTGAAGAGTCACGAGCGCCGATTGACCCAACGACTACTACACGGTCCGACAACCATCCTCCGGATCCGGAGAAGGACGTTATGTACGTATCAGGCGACTATACCGATCCCCATCGCCCCATGCATACATCTTAAGCTTCGGTCACACTTCCAGAACCCCTCACTCATGCATGTACGCACACGCATCACGGATATCACCGAAGTCACTACTTCCTTCTACGTCATCTTCCCCTCAGACTTGCATACAGCAAAATTCTATCAGCCCTACAAGGCTTCCATTCCATCGCGCGCATCCATCGCTCACACGCCACACTTATGCGCCTCGAAACTAAGGCGCTCACAGATCCCTACTAGGTCTCAATCCTAGTTCGCATGAATATCGCCAAACGCACCCTGAAGTGTCCACAGAGGCGGGCCCAACCACACTCACCGGGGCGTGGATCTGCATAAGAACTCGGCATATGAGTGAACCAGGGACATGGAAATTGACTCAGCTTGGGCCCTGAGCTAGTTGGTGGGGAAAGGTGATGGGACGAAAGGATCTTTGGTCGATGAGATGGCGTGTTTTGCAGGGATCCGAGGGAAAGGATCATGGGAGGATTCTCAGGCAATAAGGCATGAATTTCCTAAGATTTGGGAAATTACACAAAACGCACTGGTAAGATGCTAGGCGGACGGACGGGCTGTGGCGCTTTTTGATAGGATCGGTGGGAGCGAGTCAAATGACGTTCGCGGGACGGCGGGAGATGTGCAAAGCTGACATGGGGTCTGTGTTCAAGAATAGGAACACGGCATGCCGAACCTTTGCGCAAATCATGTCTCTTGTTACTAAGATGAATTATTTGGAATTCTTAACAGGTTTGCCATGATTGACGGTACTCTTTGGCGACATGCAGAGTGCGAAGGACGACGCGTATGTTGGCATCCACTTTGCCTCATCACGTGTAACCACACTACCACAACGCATTGACATTTGGCCGCACATGCATGAACTCGAACCACATATCTCGATTATCGTCGTCGTCAAACAAAAGTTGGCAGCTTCACGATACAATCTGCCATGTCAGCTGACAATATTACCCGTAGTACCGTTACCAAACCGTTGCGAAAAGCACCTAGTGCGGTGGGAAACGTTTCAACTACCAAACACGCACCCCACCTGGTCAGGTCGCCGCAACGAACAAGCGAACGATCTCAACGGCCGACTAGTTGGAAAGGAAAATCTAGATGCAAGATTCGCTTCGCACAGCGAAACGGAATGTTCCGTTGCTGTTTCACCGGACGGCAGCTGGTGTATGTGCCTTAAGGTTGCGGTACGGTTTGCTGTCATAGGCGGCCTGGGTCACAAGGCTGCCGCTGTCAAGATCGGTTGATGAACGGTTAAGTTACCTAAGTATGTGAAATTCATGATGGTGGCCGTATCGTGCTTGGAAGTGGTTTATGCTGTTTTTATGCAAGTGGTCCAGATGGTTGAAAAGTATCTTTTGATAGCCCTAGTACAGATGCAGTCTTTGAAGTCAAACTCCTCAACGTAGTAACTATACCCTACTATGGTGAATAACGAGTATGCAAATGTATGGAAGGTGAGGTGGACTGTCGTGTTTGACACCCCTCGCTTAACAGGCCGGATTAAGAAGGTAAGTACCGCAAGCGAGATATCAGGACTAAACATGCGCAAGGGTAATGCTCGCTGAAAGTACACATCACAATGAGTTGTCTAGAGCTATGTGGAGATTGAAAATGTGGATATTTTTTGTTCCATTCACTACCGCTAACAAGTACCGCGAAAGATGAATGCCGAACTATCGTGAGAAAGTGAAGCGCGTAGATGCAAGTTACCCAAGTACGCCAAGCCCAGAATGACAAATGTAAACAACTCCTGCGTGGATAATCCGAAACGTGGAATGTCTCATAACCATGCATACCATACCAGTTCCCACATATACCACCGAACCGTTAAGAAGATGGTAGGAAAAAAAGAGTTGATTGAATAGCGAATTAACGAAAGTAGAGAAGTGGAGAAAGTCATTGCCTGTGCCATACCGATCCCAAAGCCCATGGAAAGATTTCAACAAGTACAGGAATTTGACGAAATAATATCTATTTCCTATCATCATTGAGGAGGCTAGCAATTGGCATGTTGTCCCTCGGCGCCGAGCTCCAAGTACCAGCCCTCGCGCGGCCTGAGGAAGGGACAGGCATTGGCAGCACATACGGCATACGCTCTGGAGCCGAAACAGCGCTAATATCCATTGGGTTCATGGGGCTGTAGTGCTTCGCTGGCTCGCTCTGTGCCGGCGAGATGTAAGTCGGGAAGGGGTTGGGCTTGAACATGGGGTTGTGCATGATGCTACCATCGGGCGAGGCATCGGGAGTAGGAGGGCGAACGGCGTTGGAGCCGTTGCGCCAGATCTCCTCGAGCTGAGCGGGGGAAACATCCGCACCGTAGTCGGCGGCGACCGTAGCCCAGAACTGCTGACGGCGGGCTTCGTAGATGGAGCGGAGGCGGTCAGTGTCGACGATCTTAGGCTGATGGGCTACCTCGGTGTTGATGCGGAGACCGTTGAATGGCTCTGGAGAACCACGGGGAGTGAGGGTGCGAGGCTTGGGAAGAAGGATCTTGTGCTGAGATCGGCCTGGGGAGGTGGTGATGGAGTTGGCGCGAACATGAGGACTGCCAGAGTAGCTCATAGGCGAGCTGTGGCGAGAAGATTGAGAGTAGGCGTCCTGTTCCGCAGCCATAGAGTACATAGGAGCAGTACCAGACGAGCTGCATGAAGCGTTGGAGGAGACGGAGTTGGTACGCTTGCGGCGATGGCTACCGTGCGAGAGCTGGTGGTAGTGCAGGCGGCATGCAAGCTCGGTCTTCTTGAGATGTGCTGCAATGTGCTTGTAGGGCATCTTTTGCATGCGAGTCTGGAGAAGGTAGGTTTCCTAGCCAATGTTAGCAAGTGTTCGGTAGGTGCGACATAGTTGGCATACCTCTTCTTCAGACCAAGACCTGTTACCGCCGGCTGACATCTTGCGAGCACGAAGGCTGGAAGAGTCAGGGGATTGCGAGTTCATCTCTGGGAGGGGAGAGAGAATCTGGGGCTGATGGTGCATCATGGTGACAATAGTGTGTTGATGGGGTGATAGTATGTTGCTGTTCTTGTTGATGATAGTTGTACTTGGTAGTAGGAATCGTTGAGTCGTGTCCACTAGGGATGTCTGTTCGTCGTAATCGAGTCTGGCTCTGAAAAGAAAGTATTACACAGTGTGTCGGTAAAAAAGGTAATTGCTCAGCAATGTTGATTAAGTGAATGTAGTGCAGCCCAAACCAGTGGGAAGAAAACGAGAGTATTACAAGGCTGCTAAAAAACAAAAGACAGATGCCGATTGAACAGATGCGGTTGAGGCCTCGAAACTTGGGGCAGCGGAGTAATTATAGAGTTTGGACAGTGGTCAAGAAACGGGTCGGTCAGTGTCCACAGACCAGGTCGATTAGCAGTGGCAGTTTCTGAGATTGGCAACGTTTTCAAACCGTCGCCTCTGCAACTCGATTCCTGATCGGCGCCATGGGGCATAGACGGCGTTCGCAGCCAAAATGTTTAGAAGAACCTTGACACGAGACATGTTAAGCCGGAAGTGGAACGGACATGAAGTTGCATACGAAATCGTTGCCTGGGGCTCTGAAGATCTAGAGCGGGACGCATAAGGTTCTCAGCCTCATCGGGGCTACGGGGGCAGTTTCAAAACCGCGCGCGTCGGACTTGGAGCAGGTTTGAAGGAGCGCGAGGTTTGACAATGTTTGGAAAGCTGGAAACAAGCAGCGACCAGTGCCGAAGCGACGGCGGGCGCTAACTCAGTCGGTGCTGTGACAGGCTGCGGGGAGGACTGTGCACCGGCGGTCTACCATTTGCAGTGACAAACAACATTGGCGACGGGCTTTAGAGCAATATCAACGACGATATCTCTTACATTTGCCAGAGAATAGGCTCATTGTAAAAGGGCCGAGTACACGACGAGTGGAGATAATTCGCAACACACAAGTACGCAGATGACGACGCTGTGAGACGGACGAAACGATTACGTTCGGATGGGTCGTGTTCCGCCTACAGCATCAACAGGTCAGGCTCTTCATAAGGCCGAAGCGCTTGGCAGGCCACAAGTGCTGCTATAGGTTGTTAGTGGTAAGGCTGTGGCAGAGCGGTTCCCTCAAACGCTTGTGGCTTGTAGTGATACTGGCGCTGCGTCAGGCAACTGGAGAAGGAGCTTGGCTTGAATGCGGAGCGGAGCCTGGTAGAAAAGGCACCTAGACCCATGACGAAAAGATGGCCTTGGTCGAGCATCAGGACGTCGATTACCTTTGTCTTCCCCGCGCCCAGCAGTGGTGATGAGCGTAATGGCTGCTTGTTTGGCACGACTGTTGCAAGCCGCTGCTGCAGTGGCAGTGTGGAGAAGACAGGGATGGCTCGCACTCGGCGACGATTGAAGTCGGGCTAAATTGCAGCACGATTTCTGCAGTGGTGAAGGCGCTATGAGCGGTGAAGGGGATATTGGTGAGATGGATTGGAAAATGGAGGAGACGTGTGATGTGGTCGTGTTTGTGCGACTCTCGCCATGACGATTGTGACTTCGCGCGCTGTGTTGTTGACCGATGAAGTTGGAAGGCACGAGCGACTACTCGAGGAAAGAGCGCCCGGTCAATGCACACTGCCCCGCTCCATCCGTCAGCAACTCCGTCATTCATCACGACTACGGCACTCTACATGCGTTGGTAGCGACTCCACGGTGACATGATGTCGGGTCACTCGACTGACTCTGCATGGGAATCGTCATGACACTCATGACAGCATGCACTTGTCTCTTCGACAGTTCCGCCGACACTGCTGGCCCTTATGAATACACGGTCATCATGTCGCGACACCCGATCGGGGGCGCTCCGCATCACTCGCATGAAGCTGAAGACGCATAGAGTTGTCACGCGCTGCGCAATCTACCTCCGCTGCCCTCTAAGCACTCGTCTTGCTGTCCCCGTAACCTCAAAGCCACCTGTTCATCAGAGCCGGGCCCTAGAGCCTGTTACCCCGCTTCTTGTCTGCAGCTGTCCCCGCGTATCTATACCTCGACCACCACCCTCAATTCACTAGCTCAAAAGTACTAGTACTTGACATTACTTGAGATCCCCAGCTTTGGCGCCCACCCCCGCTAGCACCCGGCCACTTAACCTCACAGCGTCGCCCTCGTCCTCCACCATCATGCTGAAGCCATCCTCCCATTCGCTCGTCAAATGCCAACCTGACCCTCTTTGTATCCCTTGTACTTGATCAGCGCTCGCACCGACAGGCCATTTGCTTCCTTGGATATCATGATGATCGACTGCCTTCAGTCTGGCCGTCGTACCCTCTGAAAGTGTCCTGAAGCTGTAATATACGAGCATGACACTACACTCTATAGGCGCATCCTGTTCTCCCCAGTGAAGCTGTCTCGTGCTGCCGTCTGCCTGGCCACGTCTTATCGCCCCGTCTGCAGCCATGTCGTGAGTCTTTTCACTATATCCGTCTCATCTTGCCCCCGTCCTGCGACTCTGGGATACTTCTCCTACTCGGTACCTTGCCGTACGTGCTGACCTTATGTCCCCTGATAGCTCTTCACCATCCACCAAGCGTAGCCTGAAACCGTCGCCCATCGCAGCGAATCCGCAACCAACCGTTCCATACTCTGCGCCTCCAGAGTTGCCTAGTTTACAACCAGCGGCGTCATTCACTACGGCAAATCAAGAAGCTCACCCTGGCGCTCAGCCACCACTTCCATCTCCCACGAGTCGGAAGCGCAAGTCTGTAACGCTCGGACAGTCGCAAGACCAGATGGCCAGTACATCAGATAGCGCAGAGGCGCAAGCAAGTAGTGCAGCGTTGCCTCCAGCAGCTGATGTCGATGCCACGCAGGAGCCGAAGACTAAGAAGAGTCGGACAAATACGCCGTGGACGCCAGCTGAGGAATTGAGGTTGAAACAAATGAGAGATGCTGGGAATAGCTGGAGCGAAATTGCAAAGGTGGGGAAGCCTTCCCGGATATCTGAAATGCCGTGATCCTGCAGAAGAGTTAGCTGACTTAGCCGATGATAGACGTTCCCACAGCGGACAGAAGGGAGCGTGAAGAAACATTGGTACAAGGTAGGCATGGTATGAGCGTCGTTCCACTGCACACACTCTGACGTACCTATCAGGACATGCACTACGCCGAGTTTGCTGAAGATGAAGTGAGTTAGAAGCTGCTGTGATGTTTAATAGAGAGTACGCTGATGAGTAAGAAGAGCGCTGCGCTGCTTGCCGCCATCAAGGAGTATGACGCCAACAAATGGAAGGTCATAGGACAGAAGGTCGGCAAACCTGCCAAAGTATGTCTCGACTGTTGTTACTTGTTTTCTCTTGTGTACAAGCGCTCGTACTGATGTACACCAGGCATGCGAACAGTACGCGAAAGAGAATTTTGGCGGCAAGTACTGAACGACACTTATGATCACAGTCTGCATCTTTCCGGGATTAGTGCGGTGGGGCCCGCTTTATGATACCAGCTTTCCTATCTTGATCGAGCATCGCACGCGCAAAACTGCTGTGGGCATCCGTTCGTCCTTCTTGGTGTTTCCGGACGTGGTTCTCGGCAGCGGAGGCACAAGGAATTAGTCGCCTCCTCTTTTCCCAAAAGATGCTTAGGAGTTTCGGCAAAGCTGGCTACTGTTATTGACTTTTCTCTGGCTTCAGAATCGGGTAATGGTCTTGCTAAGGGTGGTTCCATCCTGGACATAATATCGAATATCTTTACGTAGCAATAATCGGCAAACTACCCATGACCTAACCGTCTGTCAAACGTGGGGGAAGCATCCCAAAGCATGGTTTGTTCAAGGGCCATTGGCCGATCTTGCTTGTGTTATCGTTTCACGTCAACGAACGGTTGGTTTCGGTAGCCTGCAGCGGTTCGATCAAATGTTTCATCGCGTTCGCCACACCTCAACGTTCTGCATCTCCGTGTTGCCGCATGCCGATCTGTAGATGCGGCCAGCAGCTGTGCTATTTGTAGCACACATAGGCGGCCTGGTGTCGGTGTAGCAACTGCGCAGAGGATGATCACCAGTTTTCTTCTGCGATCAGCGGTGTTGTAGGCGATCCTAGCTACGATGGCCACGTGTAACGGCGCAGGTTACCAGACGAACGCTCCGGCTATGCTACCGAACCATCGCAACGGGCGCGATATTCGTCCAAGACGCGCTTGGGCGTAGCCGTCAGGTCGAGAGTAGATTGCGCGACGGGGATGCTTGGTCGCCCACAGGGTTCGACGCGACGCGCTTCTACTCACCATATACGTGCGCTGCACGCGCTCCGCTCACAACGCCAGCCACATGACATGGCAGCATGGTCGCGAATTGCGCCGTCTGTTGGAGGGAGCGTGGTGAGGGCTGCATCGTGCATCTCCGTCGAGCCTATAGTTCGCAATGGCTTGCAACAGCCTAAATGGGTAATGCGCCGTTGGTCGAGTACTTGAAGGTTGGCAGACCATCGCTAGACCTGAATGTCACACATGGAGACGGCGGTGAGGTCATAGCGATGGCTGCAGAAGCAGGGGAAACCCAGCCGCCAGCCGGGGAGTGCGTCTGTCGTGTCGTTCGTCACGTGAGGCTGTTGGTGGTGGCCTCGGTACCCAGGCTCTGGAAGGATGAGGTAGCAACTTCGGAGTAAGCGCAGCCGTGGATGGCGTGCCTGAGGGCGACAGTATGGGTGGCGCACTGGACTCACGATGCCATGTCGGCCATGCAGTCGAGAGATGAGATGTATGCGAGGCTCGAAGGCGGGCAGATCCCGGCCGCTTGAGTGGAATCGTTCCCGAATCTTAGCGTCGCACGTCGAGTTCGAGTCGCTTGCGCGCTCCTTTCCCCACCACCACCGCCTCAATCGCCATGCTCAGCACATTGCGCCTGTCTCAGGTATAATCCATCAATATTCTCCGCAGTGCCCATCTCTGCTCGCCACCAGCACTCCGTACGCCCGCTACTTCTGCAGTACGCCGGAGTGCGCCATCCAATGCGGGCGTCGGGACATTTCTGTGGCTGGTAGATCCCAACTCATGGGGGATGACGAAGCGCATATAGGGCAGGGCCTGACTCTATACCTTGAAACGGCCCACGCATGAGCCAATCTGAGGCCGGCAATGCCTATGCGTTAGAGAACCATGACCGAGAGCCCTGCCATCGCTCGGTCCCACTGCTTACAGGCGGGTGCTACGGCTGCGTAAATGCCGGCAGAGGCAACTGTCCTGCCCTGATCCGAGTACCGCTTCTTTGCAAGCACCATCATGCTCCATGGGGCCCTGAGCCGGGTAAGGTTCTTCCAGGCATAAAGTGCCGTCGACTGAGGCACAAGGTGCGGTAGGCCATTAAGTTGCCATGAAAAATGCCATCATCGTCACGGCACGCTTCTGACAGGCCGTTTGACCCATTCGCCTCCGAGCATGACCCGAGTAGCTCTCCCGCCAGCGCGGTCCTGGCTCCGCGTCTGATAGACTGTGTCTCAATCAATCTGGCATACGGCGTTCACTCGTAGCGCTCCTTCTTTGGGGAATTGCCTCGAGCCCCTGCCGTGTCGCTAGCCGATTCAGAACCTCCTCAATGCACATCTCCTGGCCACCACGCTGCGCCAGGATCCCTCCTGCAGCGCCTGCAACGGCGTTGGAGATCTTTCTGGCGGCATTCTAGAAATAAACGACGATGGCATGGACCGCGCACGCCCCGAGCCCCACAGGCCCCTCGCAAGCCGGGCGAAGTACCTCATGCCCATCTCATTTTGCATCAGCAGCCACTCACGATCTAGGGCTTGCAGCATTGTACTCGTCCAGATCGTGTGCCGGGGGACCCCTCCTTGTCATTGATCACCGCATTATGCTTGACGTAGAATCAGTCCCTGGGCCTTCCCTACTAACTCATTTGGTGCTCCTCAGGAACAGAGCGTCTCGTGGGGACGACCCATTGCTGTACATGCTTGGATCCTGTGTCCGTGTGGCAATCGCACAAGACGGACCGGGCTTTTGAAGGGACGTACTGCCCGAAATTTTTAATGCCTTCTCCCATCAGGCAGGAATCTTATATTCCACGACCACCCCAAGCCATAGGTACTTTTCGTTTGTTCCCTACAAGGCTACTACCTATAGTCCGCAACCCAGACGCTTAACACACGCGATAAGACTCGACCGATGGCGCGTTCCCCTAAGCTCTTCTTGCTCCAACATTTGTCAATATAACAAAAATTCGAAATACCCAAACACGTGCGATACAGCCATCGCAACTCCGAACATCAACTCAAACTAAGGCACCCTTTTTCTGGCTCAGGTCTCACTGCGGCGGCCTGCCAGAGCAACCTAGCTCTGGTAGTCTCCATGCGTGATCGCAACACTGGCGAGTCCCTATCGAGGCCCTTTCCTCGACTACAGCGTACCAGGCGATGCCGGGGAAGAACATCACATACCGACCTCAAACGTCGAACATCAAAATGTCCTCCATTCCCATACCGGACTGCCTCCGGGTTACCACCCTCACTCCTTCCTGCAGCCACACCAGTCTCAAACACTCCAACATGCCGGCGCCGGCCACCATCCTACCTACACAGACATCGAGACACATTCACTACATCAACCCCATCTGTTGCGCCATCACTCCATGTCGCAACACTCTCCATCTTCCTACAACGTGGGCTACCCACCGCCGCCCCAGCAAACCGCCGGACGCAAGCGCAGCCACCAAGACGACTTGCAACACGATCTCCCTCCGAGCTTAGAGCAGCAACTCAATCCTTACGCCCAAGCAACGGGAAGCGTCTCACTACAACACGCGACGCAGGGTTACTCCCTTCAACAATACCCGCCGCCGCCAACCCCACAATCCTCTTTACCTCCCACACATCACCATCATCTACCAAATACACATCGCAATAAGAGACATCACCCAATGGAGGGCGCACCTCCCTCTCCCGCTCAACATCATGGTCCTCCCAGCGTAGTAGGACAAGAGGGAATGCCTCCACCAGCACAACGACCCCGCGGCCCTAAGCTCAAGTTCACGCCCGAAGACGACCAGTTACTTGTCGATCTCAAAGAGAAGAAAAACCTCACCTGGAAGCAAATCGCCGACTTCTTCCCTGGCCGCAGCTCTGGCACACTCCAAGTTCGGTACTGCACGAAGCTCAAAGCAAAGACCACTGTCTGGACGGATGATATGGTAAGTCCCTACCCTAGTCATGAAACGCACGACGTCGTGTATCGCATCCACAATCTCCGACATGCTAACCATAACCGGTAATACAGGTGGTAAAGCTTCGCAACGCCATGCAGGAGTACGAGAACGACCGTTGGCGCATCATCTCCTCGAAGGTCGGCAGCGGCTTTTCGCCTACCGCGTGCAAAGACAAGGCCGAGCAACTAGAAGCAGTAGAGATGGCTGCACAGGAAGAGGAGGAGGAAGAATCACACCGACAACATCAACACCAGGGCACCTATTCCTCGTCGCAAATGGCCGCTGGCCCAAGCGATCCAGGCGCAAATTACCAATGACTGACCGACCTTAATTGCGATGGATTGGCTGGCCAATTCGAGAGTCTACGTGCATGGTGAAGAAAGAAAAAGCCTAAACAGATAGCATGAGCGCATGCGGAGACAAGTTGTATTGCGGAGTTCGTGCTGGTCACAAACTTCCCCCCTTGGGGTCGATTTCGGCATTTGCAATACTTCTTTGGGGGTACACACACACAAGCATTCTAATCCCTTTACATATTTCCTTTACGACGTACCACGATTTTGGCCACGGTATACCCTTCCTCTTCAAATATACACTCCTTTAACCAATTACCTGCATACTTTGGACACGACGAACAACTGTTCCTTCGACGCGCAACACATTACCAGCGGGTCCAGCATTGCGGCGGCGTTGGGAAAGATACTGGGTTCAGGCTGGGATAACATCATTTGTGGGGTGTTGAGAATTTGAGTTGACGGGAGACGGCATTGAGAAACAGTCGGCCAGCGTTTCCAGACAGAAAGATATCGGCGAGGAAGACAGTTGGTGTCTCGAGTGGCGTGTCAACTAGTGGAGCAAAAGAGAAGGAAAAGATACCCAGGCAGAGTCGGAAGGGGCGCATTTTCATTGGTCTTTTTATCCCCATCACTACACATTTCCTTTGTACACTGGCGGTATCGTCATCTACTTCTACTTGTTACCACGCATTGCATCTTTTTCCTCCATACATAATCATCGCTTGCTTCCCGACACTACTTTGCAGACATCTCCTTGATCCTCTAAACCTTCTTGGTGTACTACAAGCTCTGAGACAAGGGCGCGTATCTATTCTGCCCGCTATTCTAGATGTACACATTTGTAATCTGTCGTCATCTGTATCTCATACGTCCCGTCGTAATGCATGTATGCCACATGGCACAATTACCGAACCTAATGTCAAATACTATACCTGCGTGTCGTCGCAATATGCGATCGCGCTTCTCGAAATTATGTAAATCATAACCCGCACTTAATATCATAATTTGGAATGCTATTATGCGCATCGTGTTCATGAACGTATGTCAATGCGGAGTATGTGGCCTTTATGGGGTGTTGTCTCATCAACACTGGTTTCAGATCTCGAACTCTGATCTGAGACGCGCATGGCCGCGAGTATGAGGTGAGGATATTAGGCGTGATGTCAGACGTCCAAGATTATCACGAGAGAATAGGTTCAAGGCATGACGCTTTCCAGGCGATGGTGGTGTCATCAGAGTCGTGGTCGGCGAGTACAGCATCAATGCTCAAAACCAGCCTCCATGCCATTGCGGTGTTGACAGTCTGCGCAGATATTATCTCAAGGCCACAGTAACAGATTCATGAGCATTCACATGTCAAGTCACTGCGCTGGTACTTGTCAACTGTCAAGCTTGGTCGACAGCTTAAGCAAGTATTCCATCACTATTCACACCCGCCAAACCTACGATTTCCATACATCCATCGCTCGCCCATCACTTCCATCCTTCCACACGCTCCCCAGCCTTCTCAAACTAATGACACCAAAGCATTATCCCCCATTATCAAGATACACATATGTCCTCGGCAACCGATCATACTTTCGATATTAACAAAGCGCGTGCTGACCTTGCCGCATACGGGAAGGGTGAACCTTGTCATAATACCCGGGTTAGTTGATATATAGATTGTTCCCGCACACACCTCGCTACTGTTGCGCCAAATGACGCCCACGGCCAAGTGAGATATGCAGAGCGGATGCAGGTGCGGATGCCCAAGAGGGCGTGACCGTTGTTCCGTACAACGGATGCGATGCGACCTGGGGATTATTTAGGATGGACATTGATGAAGGGGCATGCTTCGATACCCACACCTCTGCGCCCAACTTGATTACTATCGCCTAGCAATAGACGAGACAGAAAAGAAAAGTCTTTCATGTTGGGAGGCCAGGAATATGTGCTGGCTTGCATCCGACTCGTCCAAAACCCGAGCCAGTAGTGACAGTTTGTGCAGTCACGATCCGGTGAACCCTGTCTTAAGATTGCCTCTTCTGCACTCAGCTTGTCGGTTACTGGCCGTGCCATAACCACCCATGTTCTTAACAACCAGCTAGGGTGCGGCCACGCGCACGTAACGAGAATGCCGAGGCAGGCATATGCTGGATTAGGGCGAGGTGAACTTTTGCTGACCTTTCGCAAGACGATCGCCACCTAAGGCATACGTAGGTATGGGCTGATGATGATGAAGAAGCTTTCGATATGACCACTTCCACGGGATGGCCGCAGACACACGTTTCTCGTTAAGAGCTTTCTATGCACCCTGACTGTGCAATCCCTTGCCGCCGTTCCCCCATGGGTTCTCTCTTTCTGCTCATCACTGCACGGTAGGAATAGCGATCATCTACTTACGTGTACTCCGCTTTCTTTCGGGAGCTAGGGGCCGTTGATCTAACTAGCGAATAGAGACAGCGCGCACAAACTGGGACGACGGGATACGCCGATGGCGAAAAAGGAAGAGAAGCATCAAGGATCGGCAAGCCGCTGCAATGGATATTGGGAAGCCTCACACTGTGCCCTCTTCCTGGTAATGGCATCCTCGTCTGCCATGTGGCAGTGGCAAACGGTTTCATGTTCCAATGCTGAGGTGGCGATTGCTATGTTTACCATTTGCTGATGGATAAGGATACAATAGCGAGGCGAACAGCGGAGATTGTATGCTCATGATCGGCAAGAAACTCTGCTGCCGAAGGGACATCGCTTACAGATGCATCGCGGATATAGGCTTTATCGGGATGTGGGGAGAACCATAGAGGCACTGCAAGTATGTGAGCTAGGTCTTCGAGTGAAGACCTAGTCTAGCATCGCTTCGCTTATCCACGGCCATCGATCTGGATGGAAGGTGAGTGTGCTAGACAAGCTCATCGTGCAGAGAGGCGTCTCAACAGATCTTGTGATGAAACTGACGCTTGAGACGTATTGGCTGATATGGTGTGGTTTGCTCAACAGCAACGTTGTCGCGCGCAGATAGGCGACGTCATTCCTTCCCAGGATGAATGAGTCTCAACTATAGTGCGCTTCTCGTGAAACCTGCAACATTTGCCAACTCATACTTCAAGTTCCCCTCGATCCCTGAAGTTGACCCACACTGATGAAGTCTGACCGGTCACCTTGACAAACAATATTTGCATCGCACCACTGCGGCGATTGACAACAAGGACGTGCTAGCTCGGTGCCTTACTGCGCGATGCTGCACTGGCGCTGTGAACACCCGCATGTGCGCCGTTCCCTGTCAATCGGTGAAGGATGATATCGAACGCGGGTGCGAGTAATACTCCGGTGAGCGTTGAACCGTCAACCGCTTGCCGTCGCCGCATCCCGCATCTTTCGCGTACTGTCAGAGGCAAGAGGTAAAGGATCCAGGAGCCTGGTAAATGGTCAACCACCTCTATCGTTCCAGCCGCGGCTCTTCCTGCTGGTTGTGCGTCGCGTATAGTTTTGTTGGCCACATTCCTGTCCAGTGCTTCTGAATGCGTCAATAAAGTTATTGACCACAACATAGCGTATGCGCGCCAGCTCCGCCGCCAACGGCCCGCAAATATACTATTGGAGGGATGCGGAAAATGGAAAGTGGAGTCATAGCCAATAGTGTCGCCGAAAGTTGCTTGTTTTCGGGTCATGCGTGAGGCGAGGTACATAGGCTATATGCGGAGCTGATATAGCTCCGCTTCCCACAACGGCAGGGCATGGTCTTTGCGTAAACGCTTGGCGAAGTTCTCCAAGTCTTTGGAGAATTCTGTTCGTACCCTGTACGCAAGCGAGCCCAGATGTTGTTCAATCTCCGCTTGGTAGTGGTGAAGGTTCAGTCACATGATATATGTTTCTATGGTCGAAAGGTTCTCTTAACATGGAAGCTTGGTGGACTCTGGCAGTAAACGCACAACAGTTTCCTATCATAGTACTTGTGGTACTTCGACCTGAGTGATAGTGCTAACGATGCCAGTCAGCGGCTACTGACCGTCTTCGCGATTGCTCGCGTATGCACCACGACAGTAACCTATGCGACTCCAGGTAAGATAGACTGTGCCTTGACTAACCGATACAACAGATTTGCTTCGCTTGCAGTGAGTCTGGATGCGGTCTTCATTCAGTGCGGTGTCCAGGTCCGCAATATCGTTTGGCAACCCCTGTGACACTGGGTGACAACAGAGGGTTACAATCTGACGGGTGTAAATGCCGGAGGATTGGAAAACAGTCGAAACAGTTCGCGGTAGTCTCGCTTGAAAGTTCCTTGACGAGAGGCCTCATAGCTTCCTAGAGATCGGCAACGAGTGTTGGCAAACGCGGAAGCTAGGTGGGCGCCTCACCACCACCACAGTAGTCGCTGCTGTTGCGAAAGGGGCGGCCAGGTCTTTCGTCCTGCGTCTAACACTCTTAGAACACAGAATCCACTGCTGATGGCCAAATGCAGTCTTGTCGCGGGCGAGATATCTCGTCGGCTAGGGGCATCCCACAGCTACGCCGTCAACCGGAGGAGGTCGCCTCCGGTCGTCAAGGGAGGGTGGGTGTGCTGGGTGAGTCCACCATGACTGGCTTCAGTATGGCCAGCTGTACATGCTAGTTGGCAACGGCGTTGCAACACTGGCGTGACATTGTTGGAGGGTACCCACTCATGATGCAGCGGTGCTGCACAAGCAGCCAAGTTGCGGAGATACTCGCTCAACGTTGCTCGCACCTGATGGACAGTCTGACGGTGGTGAAAGCCGTCCATGAGCGAACGCGCGTTCGGGACGACCGAGACATCACTGAACCGGAGGCACGTTGCGGACCTGATCTGGTAGCGAGCGACCCAACACACTCGCCCTCCGGTCCAAGCCTGGTCGATAGCGCCTCACCGCTGACGATAGCACACTGATGATGCGTTGTCATATATCATTCGCCGCGCAATAAGACGACCGTTATTGATAGGTGGATATTGCCGTGCATGCGTTGTTGGCTGAGAGACTTAACGATGGGCACTATAGGCAACGCTCGCCTCCAGTGCCAGATCCCGAACGATGTTGGGCTTGCGATGAATCTCTCCGAGAAGATCGGCACAGAATTGTGTGTTGTTCCTGGTACACTTTGTCTGTTTCGTACCCAGTGACGGCAGCAGAAGTTTGCCATCTCCTCAAGTTGTTGCCCAGCCCGGGAACGGACGCTCTGTGCTACATGCTCTTTCTCGATTTTGCTTGTGCAGCTGTCGCCCAATGTTATTCATCCGGCTGATAGTTGTTAGACTGGCTGCAACGGCTCCACTGTGATCCGCCCCTCGGGCGCCATAGTCATGGTGTTCACGTACGGTTGGTCGTCGAGGCTTGTAGGCGAGTAGATTCTGACAGACCTGCTGTTATTAGATCAAGTTTCCTCTTCCAGTGATTCAAGTGAACACTCCAAAAGGATGTCTTCTCGCTCGAGGCGCGCGCCATACTTGGTCGAAGCTGAGCGCAAACATTGTGCGCTTTAGCTTCAGCAGACGATATTACTGAGCAGAGTGTACACAAGATATTTTTGCTCAGTGTTCAGTTTTCGCCGCGTATTACCAAGGGGCAGCCTCGATGCCTGAGACATCAGGCCAAACAATGGCGCGTTTCAGAAGCGGTATTGCTGGCGGATACTTCCAAGCGAGCAGCAGCATCGCCTAGTCTTCTCATATGCGCTGTCGTGTCTTATGTTGACGCGCTTGATATTGCGGCAAGATGATTGCCGTTTGTGCTGTGCGAAGTGCAAGAAAGCCTCGAGACGATGTGTGGTGGTTCTTTTCCCCCGACTGATGGCCGGGCGATGTCCGTGCTTCACATGACGTAACGAGGGTCCTTCCCAGCCACACTTCCTCATCATTGTATTGACGAGCTTCGATGACACCATAGACTGCTCCTCTATGGAGCTCTTAGCGCAATCGTATGCTCATACAGTTCATTGCGACTGTTCATGACCTCCTGAAATGACCCGATAATCAATGCGTTGCTTGATCAGTATACTTCGTGCGTTGCACACATGAACCTCGACGTAATCAACACAAAGCATTCCATGTATATGTATGCTTCTCAATGAGCTTGTCCAAATTGGCATGTTTCCGTGTGAGCATTCTCGGCATATTGGCCTTGCCGAAGAATCGATTTATTTAGATACCGATTCAATACTTCTCCGCCGCCGAAGAGCCGACCGAATACACCGAACAGCCCGCGTCCACAGACCTGTTCCTCTAAATTTAGTTCCAATACTCCGTTGAGGCATGTCCCATGTCGAAAACCTTGCGCATACTACGACAGATTACGATAGAAAGCCGTTAACGATTTGTGCTTGGCATCGTGCTTGAATCGCAGATTGGGCTGCAATGGACGAAGTAGTCGTAGCACTTGCATCGGCTTCAATTGGCCAGTCTGGCCATACAGTTCAGAAACAATAAACAAAGGGACTCTGATGTATCATGAGAGAAGTCCCTGCTCCTGCTATTGAGTTCGTATACGACGGTAAACATTCTTCCGATTTGAAGGCATGCGCTGTTTATCATCCAGGAGACGGGTAATCCGTCTGGCAACCTAGAATTATGAGCGGAATCTGCTATGAAAGAAAACACTGTCTGATCCTTTCGAACAATGGATATCATATCGCCTTATTGAGACTGTTTGTAGACATGATCGAGCGGATAAAACCTTGTGGCATAGGTCGATGCCAATCCGGAAATCGTCTCTTCGCAACTGCTATTTAGTTTTATGTAGTCTCGCACGTGATTGTGCGTTAGACGGTATCTCAGAAATACCACGCTGATATTCACCTAATGGACTGTTCGCAAACTCGAAGGACAAGATGGCAAGTCGTTTCAAGGTTACTGGTGAGCTAGACTGCCGTTCACCCCTAAAATGCATTTAGATATGGAGATTTTGAGATTATACTTATATTGCTGACTACTGTGCTGGACTCTCACGAAAGAGTATGAACTCTAGCCGTCTGAACCGCACTGGGACGCTCATACCCGGAGCGCACATCTACTGGCTAAAGTCAATGTCGTAGGCAACAGCGGAAGGTATCAAATTGATTGGAGCGTAGACACGCCCTCCTGTCAGAATAGCCTCATTCGCAACAAACTCATCCGCAAGACGACGCAGCTCAGCATCATGACAGAAGATGTTTTCCGCTTGCTCATTATGCTCTTTCCAGAATTCTGGTCCATCGCGCCGCAAATGTGTTTTACACAACTCCTCTACACGCAGTATGAAAGGCATTCTACACTCCCATGTTCCCGGGAAAGTCAACTCGGTTTTGATCTTATATTTGTGAAGAACACCGAACACTCTACCCATGGACAACGCGTCCTTCTGGAATGCCTTTTCATCGTCGAATGGTGCTCTTCGTATACAGTCGCGGCGGTTCCCTGATGTTTTTGCAGAGTACGTATATTCCCACGGAATGTCGAGGGTAAGGTGCTTCAGCTGCCCAGTCAAGCCAGATGGCTGGAACGCCTCGAAGAACCTCGGTAATGTGGTGATCTGCGAGTAACTCGGCTCACAAAATGCGATTCTGTCACGACTCTGAGTCCATTGAAATTGTACGAACCGGAAGTAGTACTGCAGTAGCTCTTTCCGTATGTCCTTATCTTTGCAGAAATTCGATGTAAGCATCCTATAGATCTGGTTTTCACTACGGCTGATGCACCGATCGCAGTTCTCAAGATTCCGTTTCTTCCACTCTTTATCGGAGATTTTTTCATAGGATGTTTCCTCATCTGATGTCTCGCCATCTGATGTTTCCTCATCTGATTCCGAGGTACTGTCCTGCCTCAATTTGTCTAGGTCACAAGGAAGTGGCAGGATGCTAGGCGGATGAAGTCCCTCGTACTTGATGCATGGCGTACTATACATAATGTGGATATCGTCCTTGTTATCTGGACGGTACAGAATTTCAGGCAAGTTGGCTGGGTCCATCTCAGGAAATGCCTGCTTGTATACTTCGAAACGACAGTCCACGTCTAGCTTTTCCTTGAAGAGTTTCATGTCGATGGCGATGAGATTCGTTGCTTGCTGAAGCTGCTGGTCCCTTGGTGGGCTCATCTGGCTGGTCTGGTTCTGCTGGCTCGACGACACTGATGTGGTCTCGATTGCGAATTGATCCTCCATGACTGAAATGCTGTTCAATATCGTTATGTCCGTCGCTGAAATGAAATCTGACCCAGTGAGGGTATATAACCATGCGGTAGTTGACATTGTTTACCCTGCTTCTGATTTACAAGCACGTTGTGGACACCCAGTTGGGCAGATAACATCTTTGATGCGATTGTGAAGAAGTGACAAAGCCAAGATCTTGCTCTTGGACCTTGCCCGCTAGGAAATGGCCTTTTGCCAGAATTCTGGCTTCTTGAGACGGTGGACAAAGGAAGCATCGTGAATGAACGTTCTCGGTATCTTCTGGCCATATATGATAGCCACCGTCAGGCTCCTGTTAGGAGCGCAGCGAAGATGTAAAGAAAACGCCTTCACCCTGTACAACATTGGCCAGGACGGAAGCCGGGTCGCTTATAGTACATGAACAGGTCGATCGCTCGAATCCGTGTCGAAATATGCATATGTTGATATCAGTCAGTAAAGAGAAATCGTTGGACGTGTTGATAGGAACGCGCGAGAAGTAAGTGCAAATAGCGGAAGTAGATGAGAAAAGGTTTCAGCTCTTAGTCATCTCAACAAAACGATAGTAATACGAGCTTTATCGGTGTGTCAACACGGGACGGCCGAATGATCGGTGGTATTCCAGCTATTCCCGTGGCTTAGGCATCGTGAAAGCTCAACTGGCTACCTGGAAGACCTCATGTTCTTCGTGCTGTAGACCGCTGGGGGGGATTTTTTCGAACGCGTACCGAGTATCATAGGTAGTGGTTGTGGTAAAGCGCTTCGTGATGGTGTTGGTGGTTCCCACGAAGAACGTGGACCCTGGAACTGTTCGTTGGCGGCTTCTACTCCGCCCAAGCTTCAAGCCGATGACGACTGTCGCGTCGGCTTTCTTCCATCGTCATCACCATCACCCTCAACGCCATCACACGACAACAAACCTCATCGCGCCAGCAGTCGCATCGTTCGGAATTCGGAATAGATAGCAGCGCATCGCGGACACGGAAATAGCTGACTCGTGCTCACCGCAAATAGCGCATGACCACGAGCGGCTAGCTGTGATTGCGGGGTGCGCCCTTCCTGTGGACTCAGCATGCGAGCAAGCATGAGCGTTCGTGACTGTTCCTGCTCTTCTTCTCTTCACTCTGCGGCTTTGACTAGCATGCATCCTTCGCTATCACCGCCGCCATGACAGAACACCGGCTACCAGTTAAACAACTGGTGATTCTATGTACGTACACGCGACGCGTCCTCTTCTGCAAGCTTGCTAACTTCACCATAGCAATATGCCGCTTTGCCGAGCCCATCGCCCTCACTTCCGTTTTCCCATACGTGCCCGAGCTTATGGAATCATTTGGTATTCCTCAAAATGATATCGCGCGCTGGGCTGGCATCTCGTCGTCGGCATTCTCGTTATGTCAAGGCTTCACAGGCCTCGTCTGGGGTGCCGCATCCGATCGCTATGGAAGGAAACCTATCATATTGTTTGGACTATTCAACACCATGTGGACAATGTTGCTATGGGGCTTCTCGCTCAACCTACCTATGGCTTTGGCTGCACGCGCCCTGGGAGGACTATCAAACGGCAATGTAGGCATCCTCAGAACTACAGTTGCAGAGCTGTGCCCATGGAAAGAGCTCCAGCCGAGAGCGTTCAGTGTCATGCCCTTGGTTTGGACAGTGGGTGCCACGTTTGGACCTACCCTAGGTGGAGCCCTAGCCAACCCGTTGGGTGTCGATCCTCGGAAACCCAGAGGCACTGCTTTACTGGAGAAATTTCCGTATTGTTTGCCAAACCTTGTAGCGGCTGCATTCTTCACTACGGGTATCGTAATAGGCTGGCTGTTTCTCCAAGAAACTCTGGAAAGCAAGAAGAACGCACCAGACCTGGGCCTGAGAACTGGGGCTAGATTGATAGCATTCATTCGCAAGATACTGCACCTGCCGACCCAAAAGCAGAACGGCAATTCAGAACGCGAGCCGCTACTCGGTCAACAGAAGATACTTGACAGTGAAGCGACACCACAGCATGAGGTTGCTCATGAGGTAGTCAAGGAAAAAGCACCAAGATACCGGGATGTGTTGACATTTCAGACGTCGCTAAACCTTGCCGTGTATACGTTGCTCGCTATGTACACCCAGGCATATGATCAGGTACGAGATTTCTGGTAGCTGAAGATACCATGGCTGATCAAACGTAGCTACTTCCAGTGTTCATGCACCATCCAGTACAACTCGCAGACGATCCAACCGTATCCTTGCCTCTGAAATTTGCAGGAGGCTTTGGTATCGAGTCTCGACGCATCGGCATCATTTTTACTGTGTTTGCCATATCGTGTACCATGTGTCAATTCTTACTTTTCCCACCTATCGCGCGCTATCTTGGTGTCGTTCGCTGCCTCCGAATAGCATTTCTCATCTTCCCATTTGTCTTCTTCGTCACACCATTCTTATCGCTTATCCCAGATCCAATCACCAGGGAAGTCGCCATGGTGCTGCTCTTGATGGTTAGAGGAGTGGGTGGTACATTTGCTTTCCCTACTAGTACTATCATGCTCACGAACAGTGCGCCTAGTCTACGTGTTCTAGGGACCATCAATGGTCTAGCGACGAGTTTCAGTGCTTTTGGCAGAGCAGCTGGACCCACTTTGGGAGGCGGCTTGTTTACTTGGGGTGTCAAGCGTGGCTATGTCATCGTACCGTTCTGGACTATGTCTGCGATTGCATTCGCTGCCTCAATACCAACATTCTGGCTAGTTGAGGGTAAAGGGTTCGGAGACGACTCAGATATCGACGACGAAGAAAACGTCATCGAGACGGAAGAAGAGATTGATGAAGGCGCAAGGATGCCCACAGCAGCGTGGCATGACGATGCTGCGATATCTGAATCAGAGTTTGGCGATTTCGGAGAGCCACCAAACATACTGAGCCTTACCACGACGCGATCGAGCGTGGCTATGGCATCTGATGACGAAGACGACGCGTCGGTGTCGGTAGGACGGGGACAGTCGATTAATGCCTTGGAGACGACGAGGAGTGGTTCGCAGAGTAGACGGCGGAAGATTGTCAGGAGGACATCTTCGATACCAATTGGTATGGGCAAGGGCTTTAGGCGCTACAGTTCCAACTTGGGCAGCACGGGTATTGGTGGCGGTTATAGTTGGGGAGGCGCATAGATCAGATCTACATTATCGGGATGTGCCTTAATCGATCACAGCTTTTCGGTCCTTGTGGAACTCAGCAGTGAAGACTCATATGTAGCCTCCCAATTAGCTAGCTCACTCAGCAACCCGTTCCAGCCAATGATCGATGCACAGCTCATCTCCCATACAATCGATGTATGACTCCAAGTCAGTGTTGAGCCTGAGCATAGCAGCTCTAGCGATACCCGGCTTGAAAGTACACGTACACATACACATGTAGCTAGTACAAAACAAATCATGATGGAATTTCAGATTGACTCTGCAGCTAGGGGCCGACTACTAGGGCACAAACGGAAGTATTCGGCGATGGCTTCATTATAGAATGTAACGTGAACAGCCACGTCACGTTGTGTTCAGCACGTCGTCGACGCACAGGTATTCAATATTCGCTCAAGAACAGCAAAGATTTGTTGGCGAGTGTCCTATGTTGAACCTCTTAAACAGCTACATACAATCGAACAAGGTGTTCGAGAAATACACTTCTACCCGAATATGACACGGTATAACTCGATAGCGATTTGTCTGCATCTTGTAGCCAGCACGTGAATTCAATCGATAGCAATGTTAAGAGTCATTGACGTAAGGCCAACCTTCCCGAGCTGTCAGCTTGATAGCGTCACTACATTTGGCATAGTTCCCGAGGACTTAATTACAAGATGCCAGCTCGATCTATACCAGCCGGAAGGAGCCCACACAGCCAAGGAGGTCGTCTCTTTTTATACCCAGTAAGGAGCAAGCCAGAATTATCGCAAGCTGCGATTCTTATCCTTGACCAATCGTATCGAAGATCGCAAGCTGCGATAATTTGCTTTTTATCGCACTTCGCGATATGAGATGGCGGGTAGTGAGCATCCGCGGCACCGTTCTACAATGCTGTCACGAACCGGAGATCTGATTGGATAGTGGCGTTCTCCTGCTGCGGCCCACCATCCCCGCGTAGGTTCCTAGATCCATACTTTTGTTTTTGCGTTACTTCACGATCGAGTAACGCCACTATTCCTCGCTTTACGGTAACAGCAGTTTCGAAAAGAGATCGTACCTTCAACAGAACATCTATCAGAACCGGATTCAATGTGCATCATATGGTTGTCCAATTTCTCGAAGAATGCTGACTCTCTTTGTCAGATACGATAGCAGCTTATAACCCTTCGTTTTCACTCCTCACACACATATACATCCACGACCACAGCGCGATTCCACAAGTACTTTCAGAAAGGAGATCGAGAAACATCATATGCATACATTACAAGAGCTCGATCAAGCAAAAACTCCCAATAAGTGTCTTCGTTCAATCCGGCCCCAGGATCCAATTCCAGACAATCACCAAACAAGTTCGATGACAGAGAATGATCAAGATCGCTCTGCTGCTCCCTTCACTCATGAATGATTGACTACCGGCATAGACACGACGGGAGATGCTAAGAAGACGTTTGTTGAGATGAACAAGGACAGAAGACCTCACAAAGAGATATCCATATTACAACTACAAAAGCAAGGCTATACCGTCATCGAACGCATAAGAACATACACCAGTTACCTATGCTGTACACGAATAAATCCAGATGATAACATCCTCGCACGCCACAAACATCGGAGCCATCGGCCAAGGACCCTATCAACCATATACATTATCGCCATCGTACACCAACGACTCCACACACCAGAAATCTGATTCTCGAGTACCAGGCAATACTCGATGAGATGCATTTGCATAGCATCGAAGTCTCCGCAAGTGTTGGTAGAATCCCCAGCCTATCTACACATCGGGGTTGGCGACATGAACCCAGACGCTAGAGTTTGACGGAGATCCCACAGAGATATCTCTATCAACATCATCATCCTCTTCGCTGAGCCCGTTCAAGCTATCAGTATTACGGGACTTATCCTGGCGGAAGCGGTCGAGCAGCTCGGTGCTTTTCGCGGGCGACTCTAACTCATCACTACAAAACCCTCCCGTGGATCTCTTGGCAGAACAATCAAGCGTGTAGCATTCTTCACCATGGCATCGATTGGTCGATATCTTTGAATCGGTTGTTAGGGGTGGTGTAGATGCCACCTGGTCTTCGCTCTTTCGACAGACAACGCTGTCTATCTCAATTGACTCACTCATGGACCCCATCACAGACATGACTTCGGAAGAGATATCGGCAGTGTGAACGGATGTCATGATAGGTGGAACCGGAAGGACCGACAGGCCGTTCGAGGTGTGGTACTGCACACTACATGCAGTAGGCTGTGGGCTGACTGTTGCTTTCAGTTGCTGGGCTACAGCATGCGCGATCAAGTCTGGAAGCTCGTTGTTAAACACAATCAGCTGCTCTGCCATAGCTTTTTGCTGCTTGACGAGCCCAGTCAATTGCTCCACCACGGCCTTTTGCATTACGTTGTTAGCAATCTCTTTCTGACCGTCCTGCCATGTCTTATGAATATGACATGCAAGCGTGACAGCTGCACTCAGCAAAGCCGGTGCCCACACCGAGCTAGCAGCTGATGGAGAGCCTCTCTTAACCATGTGTAAGTCGCTGGCGATGACAGTCGATCCCAATGATACCTGCGTCTGGTATTGTTAGTCGACCAGAACATATCATCAGTTGTTTCGGCTTACAATGAACCATGGCATGATCTGCTCAAGACCTAACCAGAGTGCCCATAGCAGTGCAAGAGAAAATGCAAGAAGTACTACGGGTGCCTTATAGATGTTCGGGATGTATTGGAAAGGCGGAAACCTCGTGAGAACATCAGATATCCTCGTCGATACGACCTGCCACCATCCTTCTGGCTCCCTTGCCGATGAACCATTAGCCACGAGCTTTGCTGCGGGCCGGGCAAAGACTCCCCACATGATGAGATACGGTTCCGCTTCTACCGAGGTGAGATGAGCAACAGCAAGAATCATGGAGACAAAACCCAGTCCGACTTGGATGGCGTGCCAGGTCCTTTCACTCCAGACTCTGGATATTGTTGGCCCCAATGCTCCTTGAGACTCTCGCAAAGGCCCAAAGACTGGCTCCAAGATTCCGGCAGCATTGATGAAAGCCCAGTGATTGAGACAACAGACGACGGTGACTTTCAGCCAAAGAACGTCCAGGAAACCAGTAATCGCAATAGCGAGAAAGGCGGCTACAGCCTCTCGAAAGCTCATGGTGACTCGTTCGATGGCTGATGGTCGTATCGTATAAAGAGGTTGGCGTGATGGCAGAGGGAGGCAAAGATGAACGTGAGGCAAGGGGAGAGCGAGGACAGACGAGCCAGGTACCAGGATCTTACAACGAGTGCCTAGCAACGCAGGTACCGTAGTCCAGGAGAGTTGTCTTCGACCTTAATGCGCGACTAAGCCTCTACATCAAAACAGAAAGTAACGTGGCGATGACCGCCCCATTGATTCCGGACGCACTCTGTTTTAGTGCGATGATACTCTGGCATTTCTTTTCTGTCCATGCTGGATGACCTTGCCGGGGCGAATCGAACTTCGTCGGATCCACACGATTGAACGAATCTGGCCCAGATCCCTAACGCAAGCACAAAGGGTTACACAAAAGACGGCACACATCTTGATTCAGGGCCACAGAAAGACTGGCGGTGTGCTTCGAACGCAGTAGCAATAGCAAAAGCAAAAGACCTGAGCCATATCCGGTACACTCTTGGCGTGCTGTCAGCAATGAGACCTCTATCTTCATCTAACATTGTAGGACAGCGAGCGACATTGCGCACTGGTTCGACCTCTCGACTAGAAACCTCCACATCAACGAAGCAAAAGAAGCCCACGCTGGTCTGTTCAGATTCGGATACTGATGGTGAGCTCATCGTTGATAGCCTTGCCAAAAGCCTCAGAAGCCACGCGGACACTGTCACTGCATGCTGGTATATTGGGCGCAGTCTAGGGCCCAATATACGTCATAAGGCTTGTTAACGTTGTCATCCAGTTCTTCCGAGTCGCTGTAAATACAGCAGTCTCCACTATAATTTAAAACGCGAAGTTGTGGACGCCCTCATTGACCGAATACTTAATGGTAGGACATGTCCATAACACGAATGCGCCTCGGCTCCACTTTTCAGTATGCATGGGAAGTCAACTTGGGTCTAGGTGTTCTCGGAATGGCCGGTGAAGGCTGAGCGCTCCCATTATGCGGGTTGTCAGGAGCTGCAGCTACAGCATGCAGGTGGCTGCATGAGACGTACTGCGAACACGAGAAATCTACGACATACCTATTGCTTTTTCTAGGAAGAACACATCACCTGCCATGAGTTCCTACGGCTATGTAATAACAACAAGCAAGTTCACTGCTGTTAACGAAGCCATGGCAGACCAGCTTCGGCCGACGTTGTACCCTGATGCTGCACTTCCAAGTCGCGCAGATTTTCCGTTCGAACAACGCAACAGATCTCCATCTTTCGTTCCGAACCCAATCTCAGCTCCTGAGCGAACATATTCATCCACGACGACTACAAAAAAGCGTAGCGCTCGAGATAGGTGCAAAGATGATGCGGATTTACGTCAATCTCGCCGGCGGCGGTTGTCAAAAGAGCCTCTTCCCGATGCATCACTCGCTTGCCCGTTTGCAAAACACAATCCCATCACCTCCCCCGGATGCTGGAACTTTGCCGCCGAAAATCTTGCTCGACTGAAGTAAAGACCTCGTCCCTCAAGAGCGTGACAGCTCAGCTAACCGTCCTCAGAGAGCACCTTCTTCGCCGCCACGAACGACGGCCTTACTGCCCGATTTGCTTAGGCCAATTCGACAGCGACACTCTGCGCGATATACATGTGAGAGAAAGGACGTGTCTTAAGGTGAATGGCGAGCAGATCGGAGCCTGGATGGATCCCAAGGCTGCTCAACGGATCCGTCAACGTACAAAGAAAAGTGAGAACGCGAAGGAAGGCTGGCAACGCATGTATTCTGTCATCTTCCCTGACGACGAAACGATCCATTCGCCCTGTGAGTGGCTCACTTTCGCTGCACCCTGATAAGATCGATGACTGATATCATTCGTAGATGTTGAAGATATCGGACAACTATATGTTCAACGCATTCGCAAGACGGTTGCAAACGATTTCGTCCAACATATACACTCAACACTAGACTTTCTATCAACGAACGAAATCACCAACGAAATCATGAACGAACCACCGAGCATCAAAGCTGCCTTCATGTCGTGCCTCAGACATGTAGCCGACCAATACATCGCAGGCAGCAGCAGTATTAGTACAGAGTCGACTATTACCACGGCGCATACCCTTTCTGATCAATCTTTTTGTCATACAGCTGGCCTTCCAACTGAAGTGTATCCTCTCCCATTTTTGTCCTCTGGCAGTAGTTCTCCTGAGCGCTACGAATGTTCCACAGATGTCGATGCTACTCTTGGCCGACATAGCTATTCATGTCCACCTCTTTCCTTCGATCACAATACTTCAGAACTCCAGTCACCATACCGTTCATACGTTACTATCCCCTGGACCCCTCCATCATGCGATCCTGGTCTAGTTTTGCCCATGGCTCACGGCCTCGAAGACCCCGAGGTGATCAGTACAAACGTTGATGTTGCTCTTGACGCGTTTCCGGATGCCGACCGGAGGATGTATGTCGATACTTCTACTGGCGCTATCACGAATGTCTTCGTGGGCCTTTATACAGAACCCGCAGCGTCTTTACAGCATTAATTGCGCTTCGTTTGTCCATTTCTGCTACTGTCTTCTTCTGTGCGCCATGGTCATTTGTTACATCTCGTAGTGTCGTTCAATGACAAAAGGTTTTGACCTTTGTTTGGCACAAAGTAGTTCGTGGCACCAAGGCTTCGACACAACTACCCCCGTGTGACTCTTCACAAGAAAACTAGGCCGGCCACCACTCTCTGTCCATCGCCTGAAGCTGAATGAGGCTCCACATTATGCCACCCTCGGAGCTCCGCTCGAGTACGTTATGATACCGACACAGCAAAAACGTATTTCGGCATGGAATGTACATGTAATAACTACTGAAGCAGCAAGATTGTCCTACAATGAAGTCACGATGTAGATCTCTTGGTCTGAATAGAACCAGGAAGCTTGGCTTACGACTGGATCCAACATGAGATGCTGAACCTCGAGGGGCATACTACATACATCTAACACGTGTCATAAAAATGACCATAAGAGATACCTCCAAAAATACTACTCAGTGGGTGACGTATGATACAGAACATGATAGGATCCTTCTTGCAGCAAACTAAAGCACATAATGAGACTCTGACCTTCTTCCGCCCAGACCGTTTTATACCAGACCCATACCAAGGTATTTGATACCCCGTAAGAACTCCATGCTATATTCTAACGGCTGGAATATCATACACTATCCTTTTGCGAGCCACCCATCTAATCCCAGACCCTATCAAACAATAACACAATTGGCATCCTTCCCAGCACTATCCAGATTAAGAGCCCCAAACTCCTCGCTAACGCCACAGTCGCCAGAGGGTATACCCAACAAGACAATTCTCACGAGCGTCTCTCTTGTCACTTCCACACAGCATTCTTCGGGAGGACCTCAAACTCAGACTACGAGCCCTGGCCCACACTCTCCATACCATTTCTTGGCAAACCAAATGGATTCCGGTTATCGTTCACAGGCGTGTTGTCGTGCTTGTTGATGGCCGCATTGATAGGGCCATTCTGCATGGGAGGTCCGTTGATACTAGCATTGCGAACGGGACCGCTCATGCTGTTTCGCCCGTTGACGGGATTACCGTGGATGTTTGTTGGTATATTGTTATTGTTATTCATACTGGGTCCCGGCATACTGTTGTTACGGTTATGGTTATGGTTATGGTTATGGTTATGGTTGTGTATACCATTTCCGTTGACCGCAACAGGTAGACCGTTGGCCATTCCATTTTGCATGTTGTTCTCCAAGCCTGCACTCATGGGTCCGCTCATCGGAGGACCCATTCTTGCATTTGCACTCTCGTTGTTGTTACCCATGCTGTCCACGTCGGGCCAGAAGCGCTCTTCGAGCCAGCATATTTGCCTGAAGATTTCCTCGCAGCGCGACATCTCTTCCTTGCCATCGCGTGTGGTTGTGATATTGGCTAGTTCGTCAACTAGTGTGCGCGTTGCCTCGTCGAATTTGCTGAAGGCGGGGGAGGTCCAATTCGGTATGAGGGCTTGGTGGAGGGCGACGATATGGGAGTCGCTGGAGGTGTTGTTGAGGGTGCTAGAGAAGGAGGAGGCGTATTGCCAGGCGGAGCGGTAGCACTGTCAGATATTAGCCTTGTGCAATCTTTGTGAATCGCAGTTATACGTACATGTTCGCTTGCCCATAATACGACCATGCCTTCCAGAAGTGATGCGCTCGCACTGCTCGCGCTTACAAGAAGGTCAAGCATGGCGCGCGTGATGGGTGTTGGGGGATCCATGCCCACTGCGAGTCCGTACTTGGTCGCGGTGATCTCAAAGAACTGCATCTCCCGTCGCATGTTGTTGAGGGCGGATATGAGAAGGTCCATGGTGCGGTACATGGGATGGAACTGCGAATTGTGCGTCTGCGGCAGTCGTATTTTGGCCAGCAGCTGCCCTATGAAGCGTATGTATCCTCGCGCATAGTGCCCGTCTTGTACGAGCCATTGCGACAACGGCCCCGCGCCTAATGATCCACAGCCGGCGTGCGATAGGAAGGGTCGCTGTGTTGCCTGCGCAAATGGCCCCGAGCAGATGGTCAAGAGATGCGACGTCAGCGAGGGCGCAACATTGGGTGCCATGGCAATGTTTGGTGCAATAGGCTGTCCATCGCGGGCGCGTTTATTGTTCGGTCCGCGCCGGTTCACTTGGAGGTTTGGGTTGGGCTGTTGGCCATTCAATATCTGGCTGGGGCCAGCCGGGGGCATACTGGGATCAACAGGCAATCCATTTTGCGGCGGAGGCTGATGCTGCTGTTGCTGCTGCTCCTGCGCGATCAGATGGGACTGTGCCTCGGGGGATGCGAGGTATCGCTGGCAGTCTTGGAGATGCTCAATCTGGCGCGTCGTGTTCTTTGCGCGCACGAAGCCGCAGTGTAGACAGCGTACTTTATTACATTTCGAGGGTGTGTCTTGGTCTTGGAATTCTTCAAAGGCTCGCCTTATGTCAGGGTTGGCATGCCTGCCCATCGCGGCCTGCCATGCGCGTTAGCCTAATGGCAGCACATGGGAGCACATGGCGTTGTAAAGACGAGAGAACAAGTGGAGCTCACCTCGGATCGGGCTGTCTCGATGTATGTGTAATGTGTATGTATTGTAACAATCAGGGCGGGTAAGGAATCGCCCCTCACTACCTAGGTTTGCCAGGGGGCGCAGCGCCCTTACCTCAGCCCCCAAACATGACATCTGCCTAATACCGACGCATACGAAGAGCCTGACAGTACCTACAGGTATCTGGTGTGTTTTGCGTTCTACGCACGGTTATGTAAAGCGAAGCAAATACCTCTAGGGTACATTGGGTACATTGGGTACGTTCTTGGATACGTACCGCATCTTAGTAACCAGGTTCTATTCGTTACAGAGCAAGCCGCCAGCGCCAGTGCACGCGAAATCTTTCGGTAATTTCCAACGGCC
>Ga0058698_10000242_pt1 | contig 32987 bp, 28 predicted proteins | sample AgamicAsSfe_FD_67288 | JGI IMG/M metagenome (GOLD analysis project Ga0058698, IMG submission 67288) | Agave microbial communities from Guanajuato, Mexico - As.Sf.e | ecosystem: Host-associated > Plants > Phyllosphere > Phylloplane/Leaf | place: Guanajuato, Mexico | collected 2012-05-30
AGCTACCGCAGTGTATGCTGTCTTTTCTTTTGAGACGAGGACATGGAAGTTGGCCGCCAGTGACATACACTAGGAAGATGACTTGAAATAATCCATCATCAGCATAGCAGACTACAGCGTGTGTCCATATGCAGCAACCGCATAGAAGGATTCCACGTGTATATGCCTCTTGTACCAATTTCGCACCCCAGAACATTAGACAATCAGTGTTGATGATCTCTGGGGATAAGATTCAGCCCATAACATTGTGAAAAGATGTAGGACAAAGCTGACACACCACAATCTTCACATCGTTGAAGGGTGGAGACACATCCATTACTTCGGGTTGGGAGACAACAATATCAAAACTTTGACTTTGTGTTTTAGAGAGCATAAATTTTGGGTATCGAATGAGGAGACAAAGGCAAGGGCATGGAAGAATGATGATGGTTGTGGTGATAGAATGATTATCATGATAATGACGATGACCATAGGATATCTCCTTACATACGTACCATCTCGTGTATTTGTACGACTCGCGACTTACAGCTCGTCTCTCTTTCTTCTCTGTCCACTTCCTTCTTGCTGCGCTTGTGTCTCCTGAGTCTGCGCCTCATGGCGCTTCGCGCTCTCCACATCCTCTTCCCACATCTTCTTCTTGGGATTCCTCGGCTTATCGCTCTCCTTCAGTACAGTTCCGTCGCCCAGTGTGACGGGTCCCTCATCTTCATCCTTCTTCTGTTGCCTGAACTGTGGGTGATCAGGCACCTCTTCCTGCTGCTGCTGCTGCCGATTTTGTTCCGCCATCTGGCCTACTTGTTGCGAGTAAGAGCCTTGCGGACTAGGATCCTGACCTTGCCTGTTTACTCCGCCTCCACGACCGACAGGGATGTAGTGTGGTTGGGCGTTGGAATCGCGTCGGGGTATTCCACCTGTTGCGCTAGGTTGGACAATAAGAGATCTGGAGGACGAGGAAACTGCGACACTCGATGATGCGGCTGAAGATGCGGCGCCGAAAGGCAGGACAGCGGAAAGGATGCGAAAGGTAAGCTTGACCGGCCAGATGAGGAACCAGGTGAGTGGGCCGTATAACCAGCGACGGAAGACGAGCCAGATGATTGTGGTTAGGAGGATGTAGAAGGTAGTCTCAAGATACCACGTGTCACTTTTTGTGCTCTTGAGTAGTGTCGAAACCAAGTTCTTGCTGTTGGCTAGTAATGTGTTTAGATCCGAGTACTGCTCCCCAAGATCCTGTAGGGCAGCGTTGGTCTGTTCGAGCGTTTCTTGTGCGAATCGAGAGCGCGATAGCTCGTCTTTCATCAACTGCGCTGTTCGGCGCAGAGCAGATGTGACGTCTGAAGATGCCTGAGCGACGACTTCGCCTTCTGATAGCCCCTGCTGTTGCTTTCGTTGGCGGTACGTAGAGGATGGAGTCGAGGAGCCTGATTGCAGGTTGGAGAAGAGGAGTTCGCGTTCCTTGAGCTTTGCGCGGTCGGCGTTGTGCTTGGCTGTAAGTTGTGCTTTCCGGTATTGCGATCGCGATCTACATGAAGACTGGTTAGCATGCCACACCAGAGGATGCAGTAAGGGGAAGACGTAGTCACGTACGACCTCAAATCCTCTGTCAACCTCGCCAGTAGTACAGCAAGTCTGCTTCTCTCGCTGTCCTTGCTACTATCCCTCCTTCGCCCAGTAATGCCACCTTGTGACGTAACGTCCTCGACCTCTTGCCTCAGAAGTTCAAGTTCCTCTTCAATCCCCTTCAAAGTCTCATGTATCTCGGCACTAAGTTCCAACCGAACGTCGCCTTCTTCGGAATTGTCGAGTGGTTGCGAGCCTGGCTGGAAGTCTAACTTGGCTAAGCGTTGGATGAGCTGGCCAACACCTTTGTTCGCTTCGGAGAGGGCGCTTAGGCGGGTGGTGAGGGATTGCGTGGTGGAGGGGAGGGGTGCCATTGTGGCTCGGGCTGCGGAGAGGGTCTGGTCGATGTATGCGACTGCCCTATGACGGAGATGGCTACGGTGGGCCGTTTGGCGGGGTGAAAGGGCGTAACGTGTCTGGACGGCTAGCTGTAGCGTGGCCCGCACAGAATCCTGAGCACGGACATATCGCGAAGAGGTTGCGACGAGCGTAGAAGACGTCGACTGCAGTGCAATTTTGACCCATCAGCCATCGGTACGCTGTCGCATCTATCTATCTTCTATACAAGCTAACAGAACACAGTCTGCATCGCCGACCCGCCGCTCTACAGTCGCCGCAATGATTACCAGATTCCTGACCGACGTCCGCGTAGCATTCAATCCCTTCTCCCCGCGCTCAAAACCCGCCCGCCTCTTCCTCTCCTTGATCCCACCGAATGCACGCCAAGATGGCATGAAGATTGAGTCCAAGATGCTGCCACGAGAGAGCAAGGAGCCTGCGAGCCTAGCTGTCAAGTTCAGTACGTACACGTTCCGCTCATTCGAATCGTGCATCTGGAGCAAACGCTAACATGGTCGCATAGAGGACGGCAAGGAGATGAAGCTCGATCTCAGCAACATGCGCATAACACAAGTCGTCGAGGAAGTCGACAGACACTCGCGGTCGTTGGCACGGAAAGACGAACTGGCAGGCAACTGAGGCTTCAGCATAAAGACATGATTGTACATAAGTATTAAACCACAGCATCGGTCGGCGTCACGGCAATATTCTGGGTTGGGCTGAAATGAGGTATTGATCATTTGTCTCATGACTCTATATACCGTCGTTGGTCGGCGTTATTCATGCACATTTATCTACCATCTACCCTCATGTTCTCACTCCAATGATGTTTACACTTTTTTCGTAACCATGGCTCCCATTAGAACTAGTTGGATGGGGCACCGGAGATGTAGAACCACTTGTCGATGCTGGGGTCGATAGGAGCGGGCGCCTTGTTCTCGCCCTGGGGGACGTTGAGCGAGCTAGCGTCGGTGCGGTCGGGAGAGTGCGAGACAGTGGTGTTGGTGCTACAAATTTGTCAGTAGGATGTCATTTAGCAGTAGGCAATCCACTACGTACAGGCTGATCTCATCCTTGGGGGTCTTGCCAGTGGCAAGCTTCTCCCAGGCCTCAGCACACTCGCGGACAATGTCCATGGCGTACTTCTTGTTCTTGCACTCGCCGGAGAAGGCGAACTGGTTCTCGGGCTTGCCGTCTGGGATCTTGTAGATACGGAACCACTCGTTTGTGGCACGGAGAAGACCGGGCAGGTGGCGCTCAACGTCCTCGACGTCGTTGAGCTTGGGGGCCAATGGGTCGTTCACGTTGATAACCATGATCTTCCAGTCAGTCTCGCCCTCGTCGAGCAGAGCCATGACACCGAGAACCTTGACCTGGATGACCTCACCAGGCTTGGCGACAAGCTCACCAATCTCGCAGACATCCAATGGGTCGTTGTCACCCTTGGCCTTGGTCTCCTGGTGAACAACGTTGGGGTCCTCCCAAGTCTGTACAACATCAGCACCTGTGTGATTGTCCGATATCGGGGTCGCGTCATCGTACCTGGGGGAAGGCACCGTAGTTCCAGAGGTAGCCCTTGTGGGGGAAGCAGTTCCTCACGTAGCGGAGCTTGCCCTTCTTGATGTCCTGCTTGATGGGGTTGAGCTGCTCCTCCTTGGAGATCTGTTGCGATGGTTAGCCTGTGTCTTTGCGCGGGACCGTGAATAGGCCACGGCGCAGCCAATTGGGGTCAACGCACCTCCATCTTCGCGTTGGTCCAGCGGGGCACCTCAACAACCATGTTGAGGATGGTTTGCTGCTCGTTGGCGTAGAGCGGGATGTCGTGCCATGGCGAAACGAGCTGGCCGTCCTTCTCGATGAAGATGCGGTGCTCGAGCGTGTTGGCAGCGCCAATCTTGCGTGTGGTGTAAGACATGGTGGATGGGCTCTTCGTGGCAGCTGTACGAATGGCTGTGGAAGAAGAAGCTGTGGAGTTTAGATGGCCTGCAAGTAGACGAGCCCTAGAGTTGATTTTGTCGTTGAGGGGTCTACTAGTGGGGCTGGCAGGCGGGGAGCTCTGTTGGGAAGGCGCCACTGTGACGAACGTCACCGCCGACTGTCTGCATGAGACAGCCGTCGCAATAGGGAAGGGGAGCTTCGACCGGGAGATCAATTTCTGGGCGGGACTGAGCCGCAGCAGCGATTGATAGATGGGCATACAGACGGCACTCGTTTAGTAGACTACTAGATGGAAGTGCAGCCGATTCTCCTCTCACGCGAAGCCCAGACCGAGGATCAAAATGCGACCATGAGGTACGGGAGCGGGACCCGGAAGCTCCAACTTTTTGTGCACGGACACCGAGGCTGCTCAAGTCGGCTTCTGTCCTTTGCGAATTCTTCTTCGAATTTTCGACATCACAGAGCGCAATCACACATCGTCAGGAGACCTGGGTCGCTTCTCAACATGGCTTGTCGACAGCTCGCGATTAGAGAGGGTGTTTGACTTCAAAAACAAACATGAGCTAACGCGCCATGCAGCAGCCATCACAACATCAGTACAGCTTATTCGGCCGCCAAAACCCAGGAGCCACGGTGTCGTTGACTTGTCTCAAATCCTGAACAGGGTTTTCCATCATTTCGACGCGATCTTCACGATTCTCATAGGTATCCACACCGCTCTCAAAACTATGCGACGTTGGCTCTTCCGGCAGCCCTTCCCAAACATGGTCATCGTACCCTATTGGATCATTCTGCTCCAGATAATCTTGGTCGGTATAGGGCGTTTCCAGATGACCTTCATTGGCTCCCAAGTGCAGAGGAAGCTGCTGGTGTAGTGCTTGTTGCTCATAGATGCTCGGGCCAGCAAAGTTTGGTAGTATCGATTCATGGTAGATCTGATCCACGAAGCGTACAGCAGGAGCCTGCTGAGTCGCACTGCAGAACTCTATTGAGTCTTGTCGGAGGTCCGACCTTGTGTTCACTCGGTGGATTTCTTCGGTAGGTCTCCTACGCGGCTCAGCAGCATGACGCCTTCGATATAACGCATCATTGCATTGTTGCAAAGCGAGCCCTAAATCTGAAGACGTCGGTATTCGACTCTGTTCAACGACGCTACCATCCTTAGGCTGGTTGTGGTGTCGATGCACAGCAAGAACGGGAGCTGAGGCTGGGGCAGGACCTGACTCGGTGCCTTTCGAGTTGCTACGTGTTCGAGCATGGCAGACGTCTATGACAGGTGCAGACTCAAGGGGTGGCATTGATGGTGGTGAGCCAGCAGTGTCGGCCTCTTGTAGCCTCGCAGATTGTTGGACAAAATTCGGCCTCCGTAGAGACGAGCTGCGTTGAGGCAAGGACTGCGACCTTGAAGCTCTATCTTGTAATGGAGCGGACGAAGGTATCTTGAAGCGAGCGCCTGGCATGCTATCGGTTCTTCCTTTTGTCGCTGCTAGTGGACGAGTTGGTAGCCTGAAGGCATCATGCTCTTTTCCTTTCCTAGTGTCAGATTCACTATAGGAATCTACATTATGCGGACTGTGACGGGTGGGAAGGCTGCAGGGCTGCGCTGGTTTCGTGCTAGGCGCTCGAATCGACTCTGGCCAAGATACGTAGCTAGTACTGTCATGTTGAGGGCCTCTACTTCCGAAGCCCAGGTAAGACGTTGGGCGCGCTACCACAACAGTGGATGTAGCAGTCTCATACACAGGGGGGTGATCACGGCGACACCGCTCGTTCCTCGAAGCAGCATGTTCTGGGAGCCTGTTGCTGTCCTTCTCGACCAATACCGGGCGCATTGAGGTAAAGAAAGCGGAAATCTCCCCCTCCTTCGTTTGTTTCTGGTCTTTTTTTCGCTTCTTTTTGGCCAGATTAGGACGTGCCATAACCTCTGGTTCGTCCCTTTCTTTCTGCAAGAACTTCATCTCAGAGAAGACTAGATCGGGCACTGCGACATATCAGCCGGAGAATGCGGGAAAGGGTTCCAAGATACCGTATCAGCCATGCCACAGGAGCGAAGACGGGTCACTCACACCCGCGACCCTTGAAAGCGGTAGACGTCCGTCCCTTGTTGAAGAGTCCTAGCTGCTCTCGCGGCTTCAACTGGTTCAATAGTCAACCCCGTGCAGTACGTTCGGATAACCGCATGGATGTCTTACAGTCAGCCGATCTTTGGACACATTTTTGGCCTCGAGGGTCCGGATGACAGCAGGTAGCTTCTCGCCCTTCTTACGTCGAGGCTTGCGCCTCGTCGTCTTTGATTCGTCCTTGGGGTTGCGACGTGCATGGGGGGCTGGCTCATATCGCTCAGGGCGCGTTTTTCTTCGAGGTTTGCGCGCATACCGGCTGCTGCTAGAGCTGTCACTGCACATCGCCCGGAAGGCCTTGCCTGCACTATCATCCACTGACTCGTGCGGAGGAGATGCAGGCGGACGGGGATCTAGGATTGAGCTATCTGATTTGCATCGACGTTTCCGTTTAGTGGACTCTACAGGCCGTTGATGTCTAACCGGCTCGCGCTGTGTTTCCGGTTGGACTATCTCGTCTAGCCACTTTCGAATGTCCATGGTATCCTGCATTCTAGATGAACCTTTTGGATGACGGAGTCTGATTGTGTCTTTGATTCGATTAATCTGTGAAGCTCGAAGGTTGATGTGGTGCTACGACGTGGCGCAGATGAGCGGGAGGTCGTGGTGGTGGATCGGCAACTTGTGCGATGGTTGGTCACTTTGGAAAGGGTGCCGACTGAGAGGCGTTCTCACAGTCTAGGACATATTGAATGTCCGTCAGACTCTGTGTAGTCGCCTAAATTCAATATCATGGAAGGTGCCAGTGGGTGCTATGATTTTGACGCTTCCGTCATCGCCAGTGCCACTGCACTGCTGAAAGAAGGCACGACCAATGGAGGACGCGAGTGAGTCTTCCATGTCGGTATCTCAGTACGTTCTACCACTGGAATGTGGAACAATCAAAAGCTCCCTTTAACTTCTATTTCAACTGGTAGTTTCCGGCATCATTGGATGACTTATCCTGCCCTGGAACCGGGCTCCGCGAAAGCATCATCTTGGCATCGTACTGCCACATGCGTCAAGCCGCTATCGCAACGGGACGAATGCGAACGTTCTCTTTGTCGGATTTTCTGGAGATGCACGTATTCATGGTACAGGACAATTTGTCCAGTTTGCGCAGCCTCGGTATATCTCGGTAAACGCTGCCACCGTGCCCGCTTTCCATTACCGATGATAGGAACGTGCTACATAGGGTCAACGAGGCGGTACGACACGTCCTGGCACAGCAAGATCTGGTCATATATCTGCCGCCAGTCTTACGATAGTGCCCTTCCAGCTTTCTACATGTTGACGTCGCGCGCACGAGCCAACCTGGGACGCAGAGGGCCTGGAAGTCTAGTTTAGGCCCGATCCCCACACCGTCAGACTAGGGATGGCGACTTGATAAGCTTCTTTGAACCACCACCTTCTGTCCAATGCCTGCCCGCCGTTGACCTTTCGTCACAGCCCGATAGTTTTGTTGTAGCGACGGGCGCAGATCGCTGCTGTCTGGAGCACGCAATCTGTTCTATCCGCAGGCTTGTCCATGCACGTATTTCGCAGCGACCCAATGACGCCTCCGCACTCATGCCGGCACTCTGAACAGGGACGATAGATCGGGGCACCTATCAGAAAAATCGTTTTCTCTGGCTCGCCAGCGGCCTTGTAATTGGATACACCTAGTCTTAGCCTAACGTGGGCTGCATATACCCAGCATGAACAGACAGACACGGGAACACACTAAAGAGCCAGCTTGCCGACATGTATGTATGGCAGAACCAGTATCTGCACCCTGTCCATCGTCAGGTGCAGGCTCCCAGGCAAGGCATTGGGACAAGCTAGCTGCGAGGGGCCAGTTCCGTTTGCTGTGCTGCAGGCCATGTCCGAACTACGAGACACTCTGCTTCGACTGGCTGGAGAGGCACATTGCATCCCGTTGCTCGTGGCCATCCACGTCGCTTTATAAACCGGGCCCTCAGCTATCCAGTCCGTGCGCCAACCTTTGACTTGCATACAGCCTAGCGCTCTTTCACCTGGTGGAGGGGTACTCATATCGTCGCTTGCCCCGCCAACCTAGACGCTTCACTATCTCTGCTCCTCACCCTGTGCCATCACATTATTGCGACAGCTTGCAGCCAACTTCCTCCCCCTCTAACTCTTCAGAGCAATCGCTTGCGCCATCCATACCAATACAGCCTGGTGCTACAAGATCAAATGTTCGTTCCGTCACGTTGCTACATACTGCCTGCCTGGGAAGCTGCGATGGATTCCTCGCCTTCCTGCACCTTTCCTTCGCTCTACAACTCCTGTCACTACCTGTCTTGAGCCTTTTTGTATCGCGCGCTTTGTTTCGAGTTGCGAGAGCTAGTATTGAGACCGTTCAGTGTTCGACCCAGACATCATTCACCATGTCTAAGCTCTTCATTGGGTAAGTGCGCCTTCTTCTCCCAGCGCTCATGCGACTGACCCTGAACAGAGGCCTCGCATGGCATACCGACGACCAAGCTCTCCGTCAAAAGTTCGAGGAGTTCGGTGCAGTCGAAGAAGCCGTAAGTGACACGTTACTCTACCACTCTTCTCGTCAAGGTTAGGCAGAGGCTCACATCATCTCAGGTCGTGGTTAAGGACCGCGATACTGGTCGTAGCCGAGGCTTTGGCTTCGTCCGCTATGCGCAGGACACCGAGGCCGATGCCGCTATGCAGGCCATGAACAACGAGGAGTACGTACACACTTCTCTCAGACACTTCCCCAGTCGCTGGGATGCTTAAACAAATTCGCTGACTCTGTTAGATTCGATGGACGTAGGATCCGCGTCGACAAGGCTTCTGACCGCGCTGGCGGCGGCGCTCCCCGTGGCGGCGGCTACGGCGGCGGTGGTGGTGGATACCGTGGAGGTTACGGCGGCCAACAAGGAGGTAAGCTTTCTGCCCCGTATCCGTTCTGAAACTGTACTGACTATGTCCCCAGGCTATGGTGGCGGTGGCCGTGGTAAGCACATCTCGCTCATCTATGCACAGTGAAGACTAACTAGGAAAGAAGGTTACGGCGGCGGCGGCGGCGGCGGCGGCTCTTGGGGACCTTCCCAGGGCGGCGGCGGTGGCGGATACCAGTCTCGCGGTGGCTACGGTGGCGGCCAAGGCGGTGGTCAGGGCGGCTATGGAGGACAAGAGGGTGGTCAAGGTGGTGGCCAGCAATGGTAAACACCTCGGCGAACCTTCGTCCTACAGTCTTGTGCTCTCAGAATAACCAAGGGTACAGACTTGCTGGTTAAGGGCAAGAGTGCTCCTGTGCTTGAACTGGCTTTACACCAAGGAAATCGTTTGGACGTTAGCCGACACTGCTCCTCCTTCGAATGAGCATCATCATTCTCATGGACGTTTCTTATTATGTTTAATGGCAGTAGAGGTGGTTGGTACTGAGAGATGAGATACCCATTGAATCAGGAGGTGCTGCTACTCTGTACTTGTCGCGCGATAAGGTTTCGGTTCTTTTGCACACTCTCTCACGACCTCTTCGTAGTCTTGATGGCTTGTCATCGATCCAAAAGCTGTGTCATTTGAACGAGTCATTTCAATCTATCCAGTAAAGTGGTTACTAAAAAGCAAATAATAGTCCAACCCTAGCAAGGACCCTCACTCGTATTCGCGTCGCAACCGTGCGACACAGTGGAATATGCGTATCTTCCTGAGATGTCCGTATCACGTCACTATCGCTATGATGAGGCTCTGCGGTCTCTAACGGATTTCTCCACAAGACGTCAGTTTGCGACAACGCTATCTCCTCTCACCACCCACTTGATGGGGCACTTTCGACGGCAGCTAATCCATTACTCAATCGTATGCACTAGAGCACAATGTCAGCACATTAAGAAAATGCAGCAGCCAAGACAGCGCATTGTGATCATTACTGCATACTGCATACTGCATACTGCATACATAGCCGCCGGAAATTCCTGTTGCAGCTGCAGTACCAACGCATAGTAGAAAGGCAAGTTTCTGCAAGTTTCTGCAAGTGCTGGCTGGGCTGCCTGCTGGGAGTCAGGCGCACTCCGTGCTGCGTTTTGTATAGTCCTCGCGCACGCACTTCCGCATCTTTGAATGCTTTTGCTGCTGCCTAAGATGATCTTCATCCAGGCCCGTCAGGCCGCCAGGATGCGACCGAATATCTTGGGGTGAGGAGGCCCGCTGACGACCCCGCCTCACCACTCCTCCACTATCGCGACTCGCCGATACCCAATACTCCACCGCATCTGTTTTGCTTGTTCTACAGCCGGTTGGAACTACTTCAAGTACATCATGAAGAGTTGGAATGGGTTGGAGGATGCGACGGCGCCGGTCAAGCCTCGACGGACCCCGACGCGGTGGCGTGCACTGTCTGCGACCTTCGTCACACTCGTCTGTCTCGCAGCAGTGGATACCATCTTTCCTGAATTAAAGAACTGGGATCTGTCCTTGTCTCTGGACGAAGAGCCTGCGTTGCATCATGCCGCTTTTGAGTGGTCCAAGGTATGTTGAGAGAGCGTTCCTTGAGCGTCGCACCGCACACGTGGTTCTGCAGCCGCTTTGGCCGGCAACTTATCAGGTCAAATAATATCGCCCACTCGAGTTGCACAGCAGATGACTACTTTAATTCCCAGATATGTCCTAGACACATGCCAGAGCACCGCAGGCAACTGCTGTCTCATAGGGCTCAATGGAGGATTCTGATCGTGATTGGTGGCCCGACCATACTGCACTCTGGCTTTCATCAACAAACACTCATGACCTATGTTCAAACACCTTGTCAATTCCAGCGAGTTACAGCTTTCTACCAACTAGCTTATCAACACTATTTCAGCACCCTGTAGTATGACTGGTGGGAAGAAGACTAATTAAGCTTCAGATCGCTCCGAGTGAGCATCTAGAATTCCACAAATGCTTCGGCAGATTTGAATGCGCAAAACTAAGCCTACCATGGGACTACTTCAACGGCACCTACCCCAATCATACCGTCAGTATCGCTATCACCAAGATACCTGCCAGAGTACCCGTGGATGATGCTCGTTATGGAGGTCCGATCTTGTTCAACCCCGGCGGTCCGGGTGGCCCAGGTGCTGCAGTTGCAATTGTGTTAGGACACGCGCTACAGCAGATCGTGGACTCCAGTGTTGAGACTTCCACACCCTCCACCGATGCAAGATACTTTGATGTCATCGGATTTGACCCCCGCGGAATCGGCTGGACGGAACCGGTTGCTCGATGCATGCCAGATCAGCCTGCTTCGTGGTCCTGGAAATTGAGAGAGGAGACGGAAGGACTTATCGGAAGCTCAGATGCAGCTCTCGGTAGACTTTGGTCTATGAAACATGCCTTTGGCGCATCCTGCAAATTAGCTGAGGAGGACCAAGAGGGACCGGATATCAAGCAGTATATGGCGACGGCATTCGTCGCTAGAGACATGTTGGAGATCACTGAGAAACACGCCGAGTATGTCGCAAACGAGGTAACTCGGAAGGCTGCGCAGAAGGCCGGTAAGCGTCCCGGATACTACAGTCCCACGTATGTTCCAGGGGAAAGCAAGCTGCAATACTGGGGCTTCTCATACGGGACACTACTTGGATCCACCTTTGGATCCATGTTTCCCGATCGTGTTGGGCGTCTCATTCTCGATGGTGTTGTCAGCTCATACGACTACCAAAATTCCCTTGGCAACGGAAGCCTTACAGATGCCGAAAAGGCCATGACCTCCTTCTATACCTTTTGCCATAATCTGGGTCCTGCTGAATGTCCCTTGGCAACTACGAACTCAAGTGTCTCGGATATAGAAGATCGCACGCAAGACATCATCGCATCGCTGTACCATAATCCGCTTCCCATCGTCTCGTCTGATGGTCCAGACTATCTTACTTGGTCTGATCTCAAACTATTGATCTTCGGCGCTACCTACCAACCACGCTTGATGTTCCCATTCGTTGCAGACATTTTAGCCACCATTGAACAGGGAGGGGGCTCAGCGACCGACCAGCTCGCTAGTATGTTCCACTACAACCACGTTCTTTTTTGCCCTGCCAACGGCACCGAAGCATCTGATACGCCAGTGCCCGACGTGGCAACTACGGCTATCTTATGCGGCGACGGCATTGATCAAACTCATCTCACTAGAGACGAATTCGAAGCATACTGGAATATCATGGACACCCTTTCGCCGAACTTTGGCTCCTACTGGTCCATGCTTTTGATGAGTTGTGCAGCATGGAAAATCAAAGCCAGCTACAAGTTCGAAGGCCCTTATGGTGGCAACACATCGCACCCTATCCTCTTCATAAGCAACACAGCAGACCCTGTTACGCCTCTTCGCAGCGGACGCTACATGCATAGCCTCTTTCCCGACAGTAGCCTTTTGATCAGCGATCATGTTGGTCATTGTTCGATTTCCGCACCCGATATCTGTAGCTTGAGCCGTGTGAAAGCATACTTCCAGACGGGTGAGCTACCGTCGCCGGGTACTGTTTGCGTACCGCCACCTAGCCCGTACAGTCTCAACTCGACGGATCCCGATAGTCCGTTCTATGACCCCTCGTTAGGTAGCACCAATGTTGCCAGATTCCGGGAGATGGACTCTGACGGGGCAAAGCTACTAGCTGCCGGTGAGTGGTTGCAGAAGCGAGTTGCTGCAAGCGATATGTTCGGCCTAAACCTGCCTGTCGCCGAAAGGGTCAATCGAGCTATGCAAACATTCTTGAAGGAATCGCTATCAGGTTCAGATTATGCTGTATTCGCCTAGCCGTGCGCTATTCTAGAGAACGGCCTTTCTGAGCTATGTGCTTAAGAGACCAGCCTGCTTCTTACGCGCTGTATCAAGATACCATACTGTACTGTGATTACTCAAACTCCCTCAAATCGCCGACGCATTTTAATTTTCATCGAAGAGGTATACTATCTACATTTGAATTTACCACAATGTGATCACATTCTCTCCGACACTGGGAGAACAAGTTTACTTTTGTCTACCCTAATCCTAGGTTATCATTGGCTAATAAAGGATCAAAAATGCACTATTTCGTCAAGCCAAAGAAGATCCTCACTCTATCAACTCTTACTGCATCGCCTCTCTCCATTCACCACTGCATTATCCAGCTTTGTTGTGATACAAAAAAAAAATACTTAGCTTATACGAATACACGATTGCATGTAACAGCTATCTCCCAAGGTTCAGTTTTCCTTTATGATGATGGGTTTGGCTAAAAACAGCAATGGTTTTAATTCCGGACACATTCGCGAGCCTCTCACAATCTGTCAAACACGCTGCTAATTCTAATATACGGCATTTAGAGATAGACTGTGTATCCTCATACACGGGAGCATGCTGAAGTATCGCGATTGATAAGTGACAGATGCCAGTGACACTGTACACAGAGGTCGTGTCGCATAATTGTTCATGACGAAGTATGTGCCCAGCCCACAAGCATCATAGCAAACTCACATTGTCGATGCATGAGCATGGTGAGACAAGAAATCTGAACACAGTATCGTTTTTAGCACGAACATATTTTACATACAGCTCAACTTTAGAACGCCCAATTGCGCCCCACCCGATTTTGTGCACCCAGAATGTTGCAGCAGCCAATCCAAGCATACAAGCTATCTACTCCTCCTCCTCTTCTTCATCACTGTCCTCCTCCATACCCTCTGCAGCCTCAACCTCGAAGCTAGGCGCCTGGTCCACACCAAGATAGCTATCACTGACCAGGAAGCAAGTCAACTCATGGTGACCCGGCTTCTCGAGCGTGAATTCAAGTACAGTCTCCAACTTCCTAAGGATAGGCACCTTTTTGATCGCAAGCAACGTGCGTTCTTTCTGGTCTCCAACGACCAGCCACCAGCTCTCCGTCTTGTCGGCAGGATAGAACGGTGCGTGAACCTCCATCTTAGGTTCCTCATCCTCCTCAATGTTGCGTGTGATGCGCACCTTGAGCTGGGCGGGCGAGTTGGAAGCGATAGATTCAGGATCGACGAGTTCGTGCTCGATCTCGATGTTGGGGTAGAAGTTGTTTGTAAAGTTTGCGATGTCGGCGAGTTGGCGTTGGTCGACGTTGAGGGCTGAGATGAGCTTCTTGTAATCTGGGTTCTCGTCTTCGTCCATGGCATTGATGAAGTCGTCGACGTCGTTGATGCTGAACTTTTGCGCTGCCTTGATGGTGTCGGCGTCGAAGTGGGGGATCTGCTTGAGGGGGGAGTCCTTCTGCCACATTGCTTGGACAACCATTTGAGAGAGCTCCATAGCGGACATTGCATTGAGGTGAGCCTCGGATGAAAGAACGTCCACGCTTGCGCTGAGGATGTTGAGAACCTTTCGAAGGACGGTTTCTTGGTCCTTGGCCAAATCGATAGGGAGCTGCATGCGTGAAAAGTGAGCCTGAAGAAGTACGAAAGCCTTGAAATGTGGCGTCTCAAAGTTCGGCTCCTGCATCTTGAAGGGAACGCGGTCGTAGATGCGTTGGAGGATGTGGTCTTCATGCCTGCGTATTTGGATATCTTCAAACTCGGTGGCGGCTGTAATAATCTCCAGTACACCCTTCAGGCTTGTCCTGCCGTTGAGTGACATCATCAAGGTCTGCATGGTGATGAACGAGATGTTGTAGTATGCTGCGATCATGCACGGGTTCAGCGGCGTGATAGCATCTTCGTCTTCATCATGCTCGATTAGGTTGGCATCAGTCAGCTCCTTCAAGGTCTGCTCAACCATATCGGACAGATGTGCGCTCAGTCCCTCGTGCGATGTGTCGTGAAGATTGTAGTAGCTAGGATTGGCGAGTAGGCGACGGTAGAAGTAGGTGTACGTTGACCAATCGACGGCCTCTTGTGTCGACTCGATGGTCTTCGCACTGATCTCGGCAACAAACGCGTCGTGGAGGTAATCAGGAAGATAACTCTCGATCGGCAGGGCCTCGTTCAGGAACTTCTTGTAGTACTCACGCTTCACTGCAGGTAGCATAAGCACACCCTTTGCTGACTTGTCCAGTCCGACTCTGCCAGCTTTGCCGAACATCTGCAGGATGTCACTAATGGGATAGTCAACGTAACGATGTTCGCGGCCTTCATAGAACTGAGTGCCTTGAACAACGACAAGATGAGCACTACTGTCGATCTCCCAGCAAGAGTCACGCGATACAATGAGGACCTGGATAGCGCCGACCTTGAACAGATGCTGCACAGCCTTCTTGTCGAAGGAGTTGAGAGCTTCGTGGAAGTATCCGATACCATGCGACAAGGACGTAGCAAGTGCTTGCTCATTGATCTTTTCAAGGATTGGTTGAATCTCAGAAACCTCGACATTGAGGAAACGGTCCTCATCCTCGTCGGCTACACAAGCGTTGAAGAGATCAGCAGCGGAGTTTCGGGCTTGCTTCCTATTCGGGACGAAGACCATGGCTGGTTTGTCCGGAGACATCTGCGTGATGGCAGTGTAGGTCGGTCTTGCCATAGCCATCATCAAGGATGGGAAATGGGGAATTGTGAAAGACTGGATCTTCAACTCGAGCGGTACTGCTCGGATAGCGGGGCTGAAGTTGTAAATTGTGTGCTTAGTCGCACCGATCCATTCGCCGATGTCTCGTGCATTGGACAAAGACACACTCAACCCGACAATACGCAGCTTAGACTCTAGCTGTGTCGCCATCGCTTGCATGCGAGAGACGACGATCTCGTAGACATGACCGTTTGTACCACCGAGCATGTGCAACTCATCAGCAATCAACAGAGCTACAGACTGCACGTTCTTGCGGCGCTGCCACTGACGAGAGAGTGAGTCCCATTGTGAAGGTGTGGCCAGAATAAGATCACCCTTCTCAAGCAATCTGAGGTCTGCTGTGGTTTCGCCAGTGAGCTTGACAATGTCCTTGCCTCCACTGAGACTTGTCAACCGCTCGTTCCAGTTCTTGTACTGGTTGTCTACAAGCTCCTGGAATGGTGCAAGGTAGACAATGCGCCCTTCGTTGTTGGTAGCCCAGTGTCGCAAGATGGCGAATTCAGCGCAAATGGTCTTGCCAATACCTGCCGATGCACCAATCAGGGTATTGTCATCGGTCGTATACAGGGTATTGAAAGTTTGTGTCTGAACCTTGTTGAAGCGTCCAATGTTCTCGTACAACCCCATGTACTCCTTCCTCTTCAGAGCAGAAACTGGCAAAGGCTGGAGATCAAGGACAGGGGTGTGAGCAGGGAATTTTGCCGGCAGAATCAACTTCTGGAAAGAGACAGCAAGCTTGGTCTCGGATGCCATCCATCGGTCGGAGAGAACGGTGATGAAGTAATTCGGAGGCATAGGCTCATCGATGGGCACTGTCACCTCCATCAGATGTTCATTGGCGTCGCCATCTGAGTAGTCCCGTCTGAGAATGAAGGTGTCGTGGAACAATACTTGCTCGCCATCGCAGTCCTCAACCAGAATCCAAAATGCTTCAGAAGCGCCGTGAAGCTCTGTGTCCCAAACGAAGTCAGGTCGAATTGTCAGCTCCAGGCGTAGTAGCGACCTTGTTACTGGTCGCGGTGTCGCTTCAATCTGGAGGCGTGGGAACTTCTCCACTAAACCACAGACAAGCTTACCAGCCTTGGGCATACCCAATAGTTCACCCATGCTAGGTGGATCAAGGCCAAAGTAACTCGACCAGCCAACATCGATACGCTCCGCCTTCTGTACAATATCTCTGGGGCAGGTGGGGAATTGGCGAAGAGGCGTCATGGTCGGCCACATACGCTTTTCAGCCATCTTGCACATGTCTAGAGCGAGCTTTGCAACTTGTGACCAACCCTTCTTCAGGCAGATCTCAAAGATGGCACGAAGAATACGCCCAGCAGATTGCGTGACGTAGACCAAGTCAGCCATTAGTGCCAATCCTTCAAGCTTGAGGCGAGAAATATAAGCTTGGAGAAGAACATTGATCTTCGCTTGTGCTTCTTCGACACCCTCCTTGACCGGAATAGGGACTTTGCCCAGCAACTTCGCAAGCTCGAGCTTCTCATCTTGACGTACGGGAATGTACTTGAATTCCTCACTGAGAGCGAAGACTCGGAATAGCTCGATAGCGCTGATACCCGGTTGGATGTGCATGTTGTATGTCGCCATCGAGTTGTGTGTGATGTAGTAATGGGAGGCAATTCTTCCAAGTTCTGTCGGGTTGAGCGCACCAGTCTTTCTGTCATACTTGATAAGACTGCACTTCTCTAAGACGTGTGCGGCAGCGTGAACAAGATCCACACGTCTTTGCTCCAGTACGGTGTCGTTCTCGTATTCTGCTCCAACCCGATACAGAGCCGGCGATCGAAGCATTCGGACAAAAAGGTATGTGTAGCCGAGCCAATCTACGGCTTCGTCTCTGCTGCGCACGTTACCGAGAACGACCTCGGCGTTGAGATTATCCGCGAGCTTGCTGATCAACTGCGACTCAATGGGCAATTGTTGATTGAGTAGCGATAGGTAATACTGGATCTCAGACTGTGTGGTAATGATGATACCCTCTCCATAAGTATCGTATTGAGGTCGACCGGCACGACCCAACATTTGGAGGACATCCTGAGGGCTGAGTTCGACCCAGCTTCCCTTTTCAGGGGAGTAGATCTGCGTTCCCTTGATGATGACGGTATGCGCGGGCAGGTTGACACCCCAAGCCAATGTCGCTGTGCATACGAGAACTTGGATGGAACCATCGGCAAACAAATCTTCTACTGTAGTACGATCCGCTCGCGACATACCCGCATGATGGATACCGAAACCGTAAGGCATCACGTCCTTCAGATCAGTGTTCTGAACCGACTCAGATTCTTCTCTCAAGATCTCCCGACTGGCAGCATCTGTCCGAAGAATCTTGCCTATAGATTCTTCTTCGAGTGCCTTGTCACGGATGTACTTGGCAGTCTTCGCGGTTTCCTTTCGGGAGTGCACGAAGATAAGCATCTGATTACCTTTTCCGCCAACCTGTTCCAGAACCTTGGTATAGCAGACGTCGTTCATCGTCTTCAGTTGCTTGATGGCCTTCTTGTCTGTGACACCGATGAATTCTTGCTTTAACGGACACGGTCGGAAGGTAGCGTCGAAGTGGAACAGGCCCTTGTCTGGGTCAATGCGCAGGAAGCTCGCAACATCGCGGTAGTTGGGAAGGGTCGCACTCAATCCGACAATGCGAACATGATCTCCAGTCTGTTCGCTACGTCGTAGAGTTCTGCTGACGATACTCTCAATGACAGGACCACGGTCATCATGCAGAAGATGAATTTCGTCTATACAAATCAGGCGAACAAGATTTATGTAGCTGGTATCGGTAGCTTTGCGGGTAATGACGTCGTACTTCTCAGGGGTGGTGACGATGATCTGGGTCTCTGCGATCTGCTGCTTGGTGAGTTGGCGGTCACCAGTAAGTTCGGAAACCTTGATGCCGTATGGCTCCAAACGTTTGCCAAAGTTACCAACTTGTTCAGCGACGAGAGCCTTGAGGGGGGCAATATAGATGATCTTGAAATCGTCCAGAGCAATCTCCCCAGTCGTGGGGTTTCGGTGCTTGCCAATCTCGCGAAGCATTGTCAACATCGCAACGTTAGTCTTTCCGGAACCAGTGGGAGCGCAAATTAACATGTTGCCATCGTCGTTAAACGCTGTGGGAAAGCACTTTGTTTGGATACGGTTGAGCGACTTCGAGCTACCAAAACCTGGTCGCGCCCAGTCTGGTAGCTCAGAGGTAGGCATCAGAGCTGGCTCGTTAGGGTCACGCTTCGCTTTTGGTGCAGGTACGTGGATCTCCTCGTAACCCTTGAATTGACGTCGCGTAGATCCTTGGGGCAGCTTGACACTTGCGTTTGTCATGAGATGGTTGCCCTGGTCGAAAACAATGTTGTCCAGATTCACGAGTCGGCTCGATGGTTGCAGGCCACCCATAATGCCCTCTGGTTTTGCATCAGCCATCTCCACATCGTTTGAGGTCTCTGGAAGACTGATGTCCTTGAGGTTGAACTTCATCTTGCCAGTGCCAGTTTCAGACCCATCCTCAGCCTTGATACCGGTCTCTCTTGCGCGAAGCTCTTGTAGGATCCGTTGCTGACCTGCAGCCTTCATCTCCCGTTCGACGGCTGTTCGCTCATCGTTGTCCTCGGCAGCCCTCCGCCACCTTGTTACCCAAACGACCCTATCGCGGTTGAGAACGAGTTTCGCAACAAGCTCGTGATGTTCGTAATCGAAGAGGTCCATCAGATCGTTCTCGATCTCACGGAGCTCCTTCTCCTCGCCATCTTCCGAGACTCCTGCAAGGAACTTGAGCGCATCCTGTGTCTTTTCTTGCTGAATATGCGCATCTTCGTATATTTGTCCGATCTGCCGTTGCAACCAGTACGCATCGATTTCGTGTGCGGGTATAAGTTGGTCTGCGCCGTTCTTGCGGTCTGAGGTAACGGTGTCGCCCTGTATTATCGTCTCCTCTGTTTCCGCAAAGCCTCCATCTTTTTGGTCCTGGTCTTCTCCGATCTGCTCTACGGGAGCCTCTGCTTCATCTTCCTCGTCTGATGTATCGGCATCTCGCACTTCGAATGTTTGAGGCCCGTCTTCGTCCTCCTCTTCGTCGTCGAAAACGACAGCTACACCCTGGTTGTCGCCGGCGTCAGCGCCATCGCCGTCTGCCATCTCCTCATCACCACCTTCCTCGTCGTCTTGTGCATCGTAATCGGTAATCTTCTTGCCAAGGTTCACCAACTCATTAAACTCCTTTGCGCCCATCGAGGTACCAAGAAGATCGTCCACCTCTTTCTTCTTGTCAAAGTCCTTCATGGTATCATCCTTGAGGTATTCGAGGACCGCATCGGCTGCACTTCGTGTAGTCGCAGGATCAACGTCGCCAAGGGATCTGCTCACAATGGTTGTGATGAGGTCGAAAGTCTGGCGCGTCGCAGGAGTCCGCGGCTTGTATGTGAGGCCTTCGATGTTGAGGTCGGCCGTCGCGATCGCTCCAAAACCACTGGTGCCATCGTCCCGTTTCCTCTTGCGCTGCTCTCTCTCGAGAACATCGCCACCCTCATTCAGATTTCCTCGCTCAACGCCAGGCCCCTTGAGCTTCTTTGCTTGCGCATTCGCGCTGTCGCGCGCTGTGCGCCCGCCCATGTCTCTAATGTTGATGCGACCTGCGAGCGATTCAGGATCGCCAGTATGCTCATCTGGCCGACGCGATATGAGGCGCCTGTCGGCCTGCAGGACCAAATTCGACATGGCCGCATACTTGTACTGCCCGAGATTGCTCTGGTCCTTCGACATGGTGGCGGTGGGTATCGTGATCTGGCGCGGCTTGCGCTTCTAGTTTCGCCTTCTCCAGTAGGCGACGTACAAATTATAGGACTTTTGTACAGCGAGCTGTCGTGTCGCCGTGTCCTTTAGAGCGAAGAAAAGAAAATGGCCGTGCGATTGATACAAGTCGGGCTGTGGACGCGCCCTAAGGTTGGATGTAAGTGAGAGGCAACGGTCCGAGAAAAATGATGGCCCTGGGAGCTTCCGACAGGCAGCTAGCACGCACGTGCCACCATCACATTACCATGACCCTTCGTGCTCACATATAGGACAGGTAGCCCGTCTTTCTTGAAAAGCATGTTGGTATTGTTTTGGTAGGTCCGAATCTTCAATCTCGTGTATTTCAACATCATGGACTCGTTGTGCACTAATGAGGCTTTCTATAAAATGGGGAAACACGAGGCTCTGCGCATCCTAGAAGAGAGACGCGTCGAATGCTCCTTCATCTTCAGCTCGCGCACTGGTCGCAAACAACTCCTACGCTTATACTGATACACACCTCACGCTCCATAGGCTTTCGCAATGTTTTGATATCGCGTCTCTTCACACCTGCTACGCTCCTTCAAGCCGTTCAACCTCCCTCGGCCTTCTTCTTCTTCTTGTCCTCTACCAACTCGCAGTTATCCTCAGGTACCTCGTACTTCTCCACCATGAACTCCAAGATATCGTCGCTCAGATCACCTTGCACAGTGATTTCCTCGCCCCCACCCGGGATTTTGGTCACACTTGATCCCGTAGCGAACTTCTTGCCAAAGTCCTTGGCAACCTTCTTAATGTCGAGACCGAAGGCTTCCAAACCCTGTACGGCGGTGACGTATTTGCGCTTGTTACGTTCTATGCGTTTGATGAGGATCTTGGAGGAGGCGCGTGTCTCAGCTGCTCGTGCTTCGGCGGTTGCGGCTTTGGCCGCTTTCTTCTGTGCGTCTTTCTCGGCGCGTTTTTGGGCGTCGACGGAGAGCGAGGCCATGTTCTGCTGTAGCGCTTCTAGAAGGACGTTAGCATCCAAGTTTGTCCTCAGAGCCATTGCGCGTTATAGGTTTCTTGATATGGTGTGCTAGACGTACCTGCTGAATACAGCTTCGCGTGCAGATCTGGATGCGCCTCTGCCAGCCATTCCTCACACTTCTTGGTCGTGCCACCAAACTCGCAGTACTATGGAACAATGTGGTTAGTTACTCGCTCTCTCCAAACATGTCTCGGCGTCATACCTACTTCAGGTGGTAGACTGCACACTATTTCTTGTTAGCCGTTGTCGTAGAGTATATCGTGGAAATACTCGCCTCCGCAGTAGACGACCGGTTTCGGTAACGCGTCGGCTGACATATTGTGCAAAAGTAGTGTGATTCAAGTTATCAAGTACTATCGATAGTTGACAACAGCTGAGTTGAGTGATGAGACTGGTGTAGACGCGAAAGAGAGAGCTTGGTGGGGCAGGAAAGCGTGGCGGGGTATGCGACGCAAGGCAGGGGTCCTTCAACGCGACTGACACTTTCACCGAATGCCCAAATCTCAGACTTGCGTACTTGAACTTGTGATTACCCATGACTACGTAATAGAGCGACTATTTCAACTGGTTCTGCAAGATATGGATCTTTGGCTCCATCCGAATCTCAGCCCAGTATCCTCGCAATAGGCCATTCCTTAATAGCTTTTCCAATCCATGCCATGTCGCTGCAACCTTGGAAGCCCACTTGTCTTGCGATGTGACCTTTTCTTCTGTTGTATCCGAATACTCGACCAGCAAGCCGCTCTCTTCTCCTGGCTTCAGAAGTCTGACTCCGCCAAATCCATACACAGTATGAACTACCTCCCAACTACCAATCACCTTCTCTGGTCTCTCAGCAAGAACATAGTCAAACTTGGTCCAGAACATTGGGTCTAGAAGTGCGTCTGGGTCTTCGGTCTTGTCGTATGTCCATGTTCTGCTATTCAGTGTATCCCGTGCTTCAAGAACATCAAGTACCGTCTGGGGTCCTCTGTGGCTCTCTAGAAAACGTGTGACGCCTGTTTGGCAAGCTAGATTATCGAAGTACACGCTAAAGTGGTTTCTGTCCGGATGTCCCATCTCTTTGTGTAGGGTATGAAGAGCTTCGCCTCCGGGATAGTTGAGGCTGGAGATACCCAATATCGCAGTAGATGCAGCGAATGATACCAAAACTGATCCTAGCAAGGCCAAGCTCAGAGTGGCGTATACAAAGGATTTTGATCTGCGAGTCCAGATCCAAGCTGCTCCGTCTGCAGCCACTGCAGTTAGACCCGGTATTACGTAGAGAATAAAGCGCCATTCTTTGTGCGGAAGGAAGCTGTAAAGTGCCACAAAACTAAGTAGTGGAACGAGCAGATCCAAGCTTCGCCTGGACGTCGATGTGTTCATGATTGCAACTGGAATGCAAAGCAAAAACGTCGCTGGGTTCAGTAGTAGTCGTGGTAGTGCATTTGCAAAGTAATAATGCCATGGTGATACGCCCCAATCAGCCGAATGTCCTTGGATGGTGTTGTAATAGAAGCCCGTCCATTCGGGCCAAAGCGGGAAAGACTGCCAGAAGAAGGAATCCAAAGGCACGGTGCAGAGGAGCCCAATGACGAGGCCACCAATTCCAGCTGGGATGATGACATTTGTGATCGAGATCCTTCGTGTGATGAACAGATAGATGGTGATTGTTCCCACTAAGATTGCTAGCTCCGAGCGGAAGACCACACCCGCGACCGTGAGTAGATACAAGGTCAGTCGGTAGTACCCTGAGATATTTGAAGTGCTCCATGGTACGGTGTATGCGAGCAACAAGCTTCGTAACGCCAAGTTACCTACATCGACATCAGCCAAGAAGTGCATGGGACACATCATATGGACTTACTGAACACGAAAGCAAACATATTGGGCAGCGTCCTCGAAGCATAGTAGATGGCATGGAATTGGCTTGCTTGGAACAAAGCATACCAAACACCAGCACTAGTACCAAAAGCTTTCTGCACGCTCCTTCCGAATGCAATGAGCGAGGCCGCATTGAGTAGCCCAAGTACTGCCCTGACTACACACATGTAATCAGTCCCGAAATTCTTTCATGCAAAATTTCTGTGTTTACTCACTGAGCAGTTGTGCCTGGGCCATATCCCCTAACAGCCCAACAAACGGCCTGCTCAACCCACTCAAGACCAGAGCGCCTGCAAAAGTCCTTGGCACGCTCCCAGGAAAACTGACATGATCGTAGTTCGATGTCAAGAACTGATCAGAGTTCTCTGTAGGTATTCCATGTACCAAGATATCATGAATAGCCTGGATATTGAATGATTCCTCAACTTTCGTGTACGGCGAAACGAACAGGTGTAATAGAACGAAAGCCGGTATGAGGAGGAAGAACGGCCATGTTAGGAAAGACATGGCATTCGTGAAGCTTACAGAGCATCGGAAGCTCTGCGGGCAGGAGATGGGGGTGATGGAAAGTTGTGGTTGAGAGATGCGATGGACGAATAGTGTAAGCTGTTGCTTTTAGGTGGTCGTCCAATCACGTGTCTTCGCGATCCACTTGCGAACCTACACGACGCGACCTCCGCATCATCCCGCCCCTTACCACCTCCCATCATTCCACCCAAATGCTACCAGAATAATGGAAATCTCCCAATGTGCGGTTCCCGCTGTTTACGTTCTCATTTTCTTTCTCGGTTATCCCTCACAATGGCTACTGATGCATCTGGAGCCCGCTCCGCTCACAAAAAACGAGCTCATTGTGTCGAATGTCCTCTTGGTACTGATTCTAATCACGTACACGAAGAGTGTCTTCGTTGATGCGGGAACGATACCGAAAGATTGGGCTGGGAAGCAAGAGTTGGACGGGGAGAAAGGGAAGGGAAATGCTGATCTGTCAGGTAAAGAGACCGGGGTAGACGGCATAGGAAAGAGCCGGAAATGGTGTCGAAAGTGCGATGCTGCAAAACCACCTAGAGCCCATCACTGTAAGGAATGCAAAAGGTAGATATCCATCTTATATCTCGTTCTGGGGTTGATGATGTGTTGCATTTCGAATGGGTCCGGTCAACCACGTATTGGCATTACAATCGTCACGATCGTCACCTCGACGCCAATTGACTGGCCCGAAATATCAGCGAGCCAGGCTGACAACTACCAGATGTATTCCCAAGATGGACCACCATTGCCCCTGGACAAACAACTGCGTTAGCCACACGACCTTTCCTCACTTCGTGCGTTTCCTCCTATATACTACCCTAGGACTCTCCCTCCTCCAATCATTCCTCTTCACCCGCCTCTCTCACCTCTGGTCCAATCTGGACATGCCCTCCTACCTCGGTCCCTCACCCTTCCAACTAGGCCACATGTTTGCTGTCCTAATCACAAACTCAATCACCCTCTTCGTCCTGGGTGTCCTCCTCCTACGAAACCTCTGGTGCCTTTCTATCAATCAGACAACAATCGAAGGATGGGAGATCGAACGCCACAAGACCCTCCTACGCCGTGCTCGCCAATACGGCGGCTACCTCACCACCCCAGAAGGCAACAAGATGCGGATCCGGAAACAAGAATTCCCGTACGATATCGGAATCTGGTCGAACATGGTCCAGGGTATGAACTCAAGGAATCCAATAAACTGGTTCAACCCTTTTGCTGCTACACCCAGTTTGAGTAGTGGTCTGAGTTTCGAGACGAACGGCTTTGAGGATGAGGGCACGGTTTGGCCGCCTCCAGACCCAGATCGTGCGTACAGGAGGAATGCGACAGCGGTTAATGCTGATGCATTCCGGTATGCGGAATCAGAGCTGAACGCAGAGGACACTGTGGCTGCGTTCAAGGCGAGACAAGCGGAGGATGCAGTGAGGAGAAGGAGGCCGTATGCTGGAGCGACGGATAGAGAAGAGGACGATGCTGAATTGGGTAGAAATGAAGAGGACTTTACGTACGGGGATGATGCGAGCGACGAAGTTGGATACGAAGAAGAAGAAGAAGAGCTTGAGAGGACAAAGGGTGGCAAAGGGAGAGAAGGCGAGGCAGCGTGGCGAAATTCAGAGGGCGAGCGATTGAAGGACTTCGGGGTGGATGAAGATGTAGAGTTCTACGACGAGCAAGACGATGACCTGCCATTGAGCGAACTTATCGCTCGAAGACAAGCCGCAGCCGCAGCCGCAGACAGTCACTGAAAGGGCGAACATATGACCTCAACATCATTCCTATGAGAGGATGTTCACAGCAATGCGTTGCGAAAAGAATGGCATTGTGCCCAAGAATGTAATGAATGTTGTGAAGCTCGTGTGAGCAAGAAGAAAGATCTAGACCAGTAACCCAGTGAAGAGCAAGAATCGAAAAGGTATCGTGGTTGCCCATGTGTGTCCTGTCCTACTCCAGCCAATCGTAGCCCTTTTCGTAACAAGATCCTCGGGTGAGATCCAGCAATAGATTTGTGTACATCCGTTCCACGCCTCATAACCTTAAACATGATCCTCCGACTGTAAGCGACAGTGGCGCGTTTATGACAATCTGACCATAACAATGGTATCAAAATCCCCGTCTCTTCTTCGTTCATTCGAGATCTTCTTCCTTTCCAATGGTCAAGGTGCAGTACAGATGCTCTAAGCAATCTCTGCTCTATTCTTCTCGTTCCGTGTTGACCATCGGAGCCCGAATCGACTAGTACTCGTTCCCGTTTCCGTTGTGGACCGTGTATCCAAAGGCGGTGCCGTCTTCGGCCATTTCGGAGTCGCCACTCAGTACATGCTGTTGACCCTCTGGGCCTGCGGGCCCGCCGGACCCGGATGAACCGAACTGCCCAGTGGGTGGCTTGTTCTGATTTGCGAGGAGGGTCTCGTACCACCAATCAATACCAATAGTTCAGATAAACGTTTCGGCCAAATAGTAGGCAACAAAAGAAGGACAGAAGGGGGGTAAGAAAAGTTGGCAGCTTACTTCGCGATACCTGGATAGGTAGATTTTGAGGGCCTCTGAGTAGTTCTCGAAGCCGAGTGAAGTCATGGCAAACAGAATGTCCTCGCCATTGACGGTCTTGCGCTTTTCCTGCTGGCATTTTTCGGACGCTGGCGAAACATTCAGTGGTTGTATCAGAAAGACTCGGAGTAAGACATACCCTCGCTGGTGATGAATGAGATGAACTCGCTCACGCACTCCTGCATGCATTCTTTGGCCTCTTTGGCTATCTTGGCGTTGTCGGGGAGCGCCATTTTCATGATTCGCGCGACTGGAGCAAAGTTACGTATGTTAGCATCGGATGCGGTACTGCTGTTCGCGTTTGTGCTCTTTGGCGTAGACAACGGTGGGGAAATGGACGAGTGGGGAGAAGAGGACGACATTCCGTAGGCTGCACGCCGGCCGTTTTCCAGGCACACAGAGAATCTGAGTGGCTTGCGGCAGGTACAGCTTTCCGTGATTCGACGTAGAGACGCGCGAGTGGAGGAACTGTCGGCATCCAGAGACGCCCGTTGGAGCAATCTGTCGACGTGCAGGCTGGAGCGAAACAGTGCGCAAATCAAACTGGCGGGAAGCAGCAAGGGAAATAGACGTACCATTGGCGATTGGAAGCCATCGGTCTTGCTCCTTGACCTCGAATTCGTAACCTATCTGAGCTGTGTTCTCCTCTGTGTTCCTGTCCATGGGCTGTTCTTCGTCAGGCGACTGGACTGGTTCCACGCCCTCCTGTTTTGGGGGAGAGGCCGACATATTATCGGTTGCCTGCTCGGAAGCGTATGCGCTGGCGACTGTTCCGTTGGCGACCACGTCACTGGGAGAGACGACGGCACAACTTGGCGGCCGAGTATGCAACCTGCGGTCAGTGGTGTAATGAGATGCCTGGCGAGAGAAGCGGTTAGTGGCATGCAGCAGGCAGCATGGGATGCAGCTAACGTACGTGGGGAGCGGCGACAACGGAGAGCACGGCGCAAGGGAGCGTCGTGTGAACTACTACTCGTGGTGACGCCTGGGGCTATTCGCGATGCTGGCGTTACACGTGCGCTGCAAGTGGCAGGAGCGGCTTGCGACAGTAGCAGACGCGACCGCGACCGGGGCAGTTGCGACACAGAGTGACGTTGGTGTATTACCGTCGGCGGCACGATCTCGTGTGCGACACTGGCGATTCACTGACCGTGTCGTGAGAGTAGCGGTGGGACGATATGCAGGTGAGAGTGGCAGCTAGCAGGCCGTGGTCCGGGTTGAATCAAGGGCGTTATTCGGGCGCAGTTAGGCGTGAGTGTTGGCAATGGCGACTTGACGTCGCGACGTTGGAGCGATGAATGACGCGCCTACCAATAGGAGCGCAAGGAGAAGATGGGGGAGGATGGAGCTTGGACGGGCGATAGCGTTGGTGCGTGGAGAGACGGTGGATTTGGCTTTCACGACTACGAGCGAATGGAATGTAGGGGACGAGGAGAAACTCGGCCGCCCGCACCAATCCCGGCCCGTGCCGACCGAAACATGGTTGACTTTCTTGAGCATTCCTTTGCTAACACAGCAGCAACATCAAACCTCGACTTCGTCCCTGTAGCATTCCAACCCTTTTGCAGGACATGTTTTTCCAAGACTCGGACCGGTCGCATCACCGGCATACCGTCTGTCTGGAACCTTGCCTACTGCAGACCCCTCAGGCTAGCTGGCGATCCTGTATGCGAGTCGCATCAGCAGCTATCATTCGGCAGCCCTACCAACACCACCCCACGTCCTATATCTCTGCCGCGTCGTCACCACTGCAGCCACAGATGACATTCAGCAAGAACATGTCTTGTTGGAGCTCCTCCTGGCATGATCCCAGCCTTCACCGACGTCAGTAATCATCGCTGTTCGTTGGGCTCTTGCACATGTTGCATACAGCCTTGCTCCAGCTTCACTAAGCCAACACACAAGATGACGGTCAGGTCAGCCACTAACGACTCGACCCCCGGACCGTTCGTCATTCTCTGTGAAGACTTTGCCGGTAGCCTATAAGCTACGTGTCCGATTTCATGGGTGAGATGGTGCAGATCAGTGCGTCGGTTTGAGTAGGAGCCGACTGGACAACGCATCTTGCAGAGACCCCTGGGTTTAGGAGCACGTGCTGAGACAACGGTGGAGTCCTAGATCCTTCACTCTGGTAAGCACTTACGTAGTTGGGAGCTTGTGGGGCCATTCAAGTTGCATGTGAATCTGATTGGAAGAACAGTAGCTGAATGTCCAGCTATTCGGATCTGTTGTGGCTGGTTCAACCATGGAATTTGGTCTCCCGTATGATTGTGTGAGGTATACTACACGATTGATATAGACGCTGTTCACCGGCAAGCCTTCACTTGTCGTCAAGAGGCTATGTTATTCTGCTGTGGTATGCTGTGCAAAATCAGAACACAGAGATACCCAATTGCGGCCGTATACTCCGCCATGAAACACACAAAACCCTGACAGGGTCCCTCTGCATCCATACCAGTTCCAGTTACTGGAGACATTGCTGCTGTACTCGTCTGCATCATCTTATGTGGTTCCCAGCGTATGCAGTGTGCCCGTCCTGTCAAAGGGTCATTGCATGACTGGTATTTTTCTATTGCCCTGGCTGTTGGACGACTTGAACATTGTTCTTCTTCTATAGCGGCAGAGTTAGTCTTGTAGTCTCGAAACAGAAGCCTGGCTCAAAGCTGTGCAAGATTCCAGCGCACTGCGGACGTACCTTCCACTTCTCCATTTCATCTTGTTTCAACTTGTACTGCTTGACTAGCTCTTCTAGTGCCTGCTTCAGACCGTCTGAATTGGTCTGTAGGATCGGTACAACGTCCTTGACCGTTCGCTCAGTCAAGACACCGTTGATCATGCGGAAGCATTTCCGGTCTCCTGGCAGTGGTTGCAGCGTCTCCAAGACGAGTCTGGTGTTTGTCAGTATTTCCTGTGTCGTAATGGGGATAGAGAGCAGTGTAATAGCACTAGGAATCCTAAGTCATGGAGCGATGCAAGGCTGGCGCAAGGGAGAAGCGGTGTAAGAAGGTTTGCGAAAGATGGCGTATCGTGGCTTCATAGTTGTGATATAGTCCAAACTTACTTGTGCTCTTCAGTCTCTTGTTCGATATCGCCAATCTTTGAGGCAATCGTTTGAAGTGTGTTCTTGGCATATAATCAGTTTGCATATCCTACGTGGGTACCATCTTTCCTGACCTTGTAGTTTTGATATGTGGTTTGGAGCTCTGTTCACGGGTCAGCGAGTTCGACAGAATCAATTATCGCCACCATATACCTTGCTGCTTCTTCAACTGTTGTTGAGACGCCATATTGACGACGTAACTTTTTGATGTGTATCCTGGGAGGAGCAGCGTCGACGGTCGTTGCGGGGAACTCGGAGGAGAAAGAAGATTCTTGACTCAAGGCGTGGTACGCACGCCTAAAGAGGAAAGATACTCGTGACGTCCAGCGAAGGGTAAAAGAACGTGACACGAGTAGAGTAGAAAATCCACGCGAATCTTGAGGGTTTTGATATGAAGTGGCTTCCGCGTGAAGGCGCGCGCGCTCGGACGTAGTTCACCAGATCTTCAACGATTCGTCGGCAACTTCGAGGTCTTCAAGATCCCGTCCCGACTCGGCCCACCAGCACAGCTTCATAAAGTACTCTCCAGCATTCGTACCAGACATCGTTGCAAACGAAAAAGCCCGCGCACATCCACGATGCATCCTCATCTACACACCGAAGAAGTTCAAAAGAGTGCGCCACCCCTCCCCTCTGCCAATCCTACTCGGCCTTTCTAACACCTACCCCCAAGACTGCGCAGATGTCGTCGCAGCGCTAGAAGAATGCCACAACCAAGGCTTCCTCTGGAAAGTGACGGGCAATTGCACTGACGCGAAATACAAAGTCAACATGTGCCTGCGCGGGCTGCGACTTGAGAAGACAAAGGCGAATCGCGAGGCGGCTAAGGAGAAGAGGGAGAGAATACAGAAGGTGTGGAAGGAGTTGGACGAGAACAAATGAGCATGAGAGGGAAGAAAGACGTGCGATAGAGGCACTAGGCGCGTGTGCAGATCACACTGCGAAGAGGAATTGCATATGGATGGGAGTTTACGGACACGATCGTCAGAGAGCTTTCAGGCTTTTGTATTATATCATGGCAGTCATCAGGCGTTACAGGAGCATTCAGGCGCTTTCATGAATGATGTTCTTAATATTACTGCACAGGTAGCCCAGCATCTCCCTGCTAGAGCTAGAAAGTCCAGTTCAAACAAACGCTACTCAACATCAGACTCATCGCCAGATCTACCAGCTATTGGTGTAGTGCCGGCCAAAGGAGTAGTACCCAAACTGTCCAACCCCCTCTCTGTGATCAAGCGGCCTCCCTCAGCACTGTTTGCCGGTAGCGCAGGAAGACCTGACTCCTGGCGTAACTTTTCATACTCGTCGCCTGTTTTCTGCAGTTGCTCTTGGAGATACTTCTTCCGCTCCTCAATCCTAACCCTGTCGTCTTTTAGATCTTGCAGCTTCTGCAAGATCAAGTTCTTCTTCTGCTGCTTTGTCTGTATATCGATTGTGAGACCCTCGAGGACCTCGTCCAAGTCTGGCAGGGGCGTGATGCGCGGAGGTGTCTTCGTACCGTCGTCTTCGTCTTCGATCTTCTGGCCGTATCGCCCTGCGCGTGCTTGAGCTGCTGCGAAAGCGGTGTTTCTCTCTTCGTCCGAGTCCTCTGTCCCGTCATCTCCTGAGCCACCCTCGGCGTCATTGATAAGTTCTGCCATTTCCGCACGCCGTCTCCGTTGCGCTTCCCTTTCTGACTTGCGACCGAGCGAGATCTTGCCATCTTCAACAAAATCGTCAAAGCCCTCGGCTATATCCTCATCGTCATGTATCAGACGCGTCTCTGCATACTTGTCCTTCGGCCGTAGAGAGATTTCATTCCTGTGTTGCCTGAACTCGTCCTCTCCTTGATCGTCAGATGCCCATGCGCGGTCCTCATCGTCTATGGCGTTCTCCTCAAGGGCTAAACGTCTTCTTCGCGCCTTCTTCTCTCGAATCTCAGCTTCTGTGGGGATTGCGGATGACGCCTCGAGCGAAGCGACAGGGCCAAATTTCGATGCGATATCGAGGGCTTGCGTCTCTTCTTGGTCGTCGGCGGACGTGTTCAAGTCCTGAGGTGTTGATGGCGTCGAATTTCGCAGCTCTGCAATGTAATCCTTGCTATATTCAGTTGGTCGAGCGGCTTCTGGTACGAGGGGTGAACGCGCCCGCAGTTGCGCACTCTTCTCTAGGGCTATACGACTGAGGTTCGCTTTCTTCGGGGTCACGACGGCTGCGTCGCTCGAGTCGTCGCCGTCATTTGCGTCTTCGCCTGGGCCGAAAGATACCCGCATGGATGAGCGCTTCTTTGCTTTACCAATCGTTGGCCGCTTGACGACTACAAGGCCAGTTAGCACAAAGCCACCAGAGTCGCCAGCTTTCAGGTCGGCCTGGAGGGATTCGCTGTGAGTTTCCCCAACGTCAGAAAGGCTGGCAATTGCGATCATTGGTGACTGACCTGTAGGCTTCTGTACTTCGCTTTGCGAGTTGTTGGCGCTCTCGGCGGTGGATTCGTCGTCATCGTAGCTACCAATCTTGCGCGCGACGCGTGTAGAACCGGATCGCTTCATCATGAGGATTGTTATGCGGAAAGTCTCTCCGTCATATGGAAACCGTGGGTATGGTGTGGAAGAGATGCGTTCGCGCGCACATGTCGTGGCTGCCGCCTACGCACGGGCCCTCCGCAAAATCCCATGGAGCTATCCCACCACCATGCGCAACGCTGCTCTTGCTAACATCACGCGCGTCTTTAGCTCACCAACGACCAACACGAGCAAACCAACTTGAAGCCGTCACCAGGAACTTGTACCGCCGCACCCAAGCTCAAAACAAATTAAACCCGCCAAGATGCCCCAAGCACAGCCGGAGCTCAAGAAGGTGAGTTCACAACGCCGACCCATACCTCCAGATCCTAACCTCCAAAAGTACCTCGAGAAGCGCGTCCTTGTCCAGCTCAATGGCAGTCGCAAGGTCATGGGTATCCTCCGTGGATACGATGTATGTTTCTCCATTCCACACCGCTTGTAGACTTAGCTGACACTGAGTAGGTCTACTTAAACATTGTACTCGACGAGGCGCTAGAAGAGAAGGCTGGCGGTGAGAAGGTGCGCATCGGCATGGTTGTCATTCGAGGAAACGCCGTGGTCATGCTTGAAGTATGCAGTCCCAAGTCCAGAAAGGATAGAAGTAAAAGCTAATCAAATCGCAGGCGCTTGACCGCATCAACCAGGACGTACCCAAGATCGGACGATAGAAGACTACACGCGCAAGCGACGAGTAACACGGCATCTGTGGTACATCGAACGACGGCAAGAGCAAGGCAGATGGCAGATGGCAGAATCAGGGCATTACAAGGCGCATGGGCGTTTGAGGCGCGAACACTTACGGGTATGCCTCATCGGGCCCCTTTCGACGCCTGGCCACTCAGAGCACCACGATCATGAGGACATCTTGTGGAACATGTGTTGACATTTTCAAATTTACAGGACGATACTGTACCCATATGATACCAGCTTTGGGCAATTTTCTGGGGCAAAGATAGGCTTGGATCTCGATAAAAGAATCTGGTAGAGAAAAGTGCAAAGGAGCCCGGCCATTTCTATCTTCAGAGTCAGAGAATCAACAGACCACCTTTACAGCTCCCAGACGACGCTATTCTCAGACGATTCCAGCATATTTGAGATGAATTCGCTAATACATAGC
>Ga0058698_10000243_pt1 | contig 32953 bp, 36 predicted proteins | sample AgamicAsSfe_FD_67288 | JGI IMG/M metagenome (GOLD analysis project Ga0058698, IMG submission 67288) | Agave microbial communities from Guanajuato, Mexico - As.Sf.e | ecosystem: Host-associated > Plants > Phyllosphere > Phylloplane/Leaf | place: Guanajuato, Mexico | collected 2012-05-30
TGCCGTAACTAGATTCAGGCATAGGCACGATGTCCGTCTCTGTTGCCACATTCTCAACGGCCTTCCGCCCAAAAACTGCGCAAGAAGAAGTGAAGACCACCTTGATTCCTGGTCGCTTGGCCCGAATGGTGTCCAGTAGTTGGCGCACAGACTCAAAGTTGACTCTAAGGCCTAGCTCGAGGTTTGCTTCGCTACCGCTCGACATGATGCCATGGAGAATGTATACAGCATCTGGTTGTTGAGCGATGAGATCTTCGCATGCTGATAGTGATGTGAGGTCCGCCGCAGTACATTGTACGCTCTGTGACGATGTTGGATTTGGAGGTGGATTAACGTCGGCCAAGATGAGTGCATCTGCGGTGTTTGATTCGATGAGTCTTTTGGCCAAAATTTGGCCGACAAAGCCGCCGGCTCCAGTAATAAGGACTTTCATGCCGAAATTCGAACAACGAACTTGAGTCAGAACAATGCCACAATCTTCGGGTTTTGATTTTCGTAAAGCCGTTGGAAGATGCCGCACTTATGATGCTTGCCCGTTCGGTGACGATCCCGAGTACAAAGTGGGGAAAGTGTGGGGACGGCGCCTGCCCCGGATAATCATCGGCCGAGCTTGTACCTTCTCACGAAGGATGTGGAAGCAACACAGCTATGCGTTATCACCTAGACCTGCTTGTAGGGTCTTGAAATTCTTCCTAGTGTTCTGACTCTGTTAGATTACAAGATATCTCTAAGTATCTTTACGGTGGTGACAGCATCTAAGAATTCGGCGAAACCTCTGCGTTGCAACCCTATCGGTCCAAGAGCCCCGATGCGGTGCATGGAGCTATGACATCGCTAGTGACGATGTTGATCCGTGATTCTTTGGGGGAATTGGGAAAAGTACAAATTAAAAGATGGGGTCTGGGGTAGAAGCGATTCGCAACTCCGCAATCCTTCCGTTATGGCGTTCGCTGCAACACTTCTCCTGGGACTCAGCCAGCTTCAAGCTGTGACTGCTGTCAGCTCTTTGAACATTGACACGACTTCCGGACCAGTTCAGGGCTTTACAGATGACATCACGCCAAATGTTGCACAGTACCTCGGTATACCGTTTGCGGAACAGCCCGTAGGAGCACGACGCTGGCTGCCTCCAGCCCCAAAGTCTAAAGAGAATGCAACGATCAAGGCGACCGATCTAGGACATGCTTGCCCCCAGTTTGAGGGCAATGCACCTAATGTCTGGCTCACAGACGCACCGGAATTCATTATTCAGCCGCGGGACTACCAAGGTGAGGACTGCCTAAACCTCCACGTTTGGGCTCCCTTGGATCAATGTGAGGAACCATTGCCAGTAGTGGTTTGGATTCATGGAGGAGGATTCGTGACGGGTGGGCCCACGGTACCATACCAGAATCCTGCCCGATGGGTAGAGAGGTCAGGGGATCACATCGTTGTCGGAATCAAGTGAGTCTGACTCAGTAGATTTGATGTTACATAAGGTTTACCAGAGTAACAGTTACCGTTTGAACATCTTCGGTTTCCCCAATGCCAAAGCGCTTGCGGATGACGAACAGAACCTGGCCTTCTTAGACCAGCGCCTCGCTCTGGAATGGATGTAAGTGCTCAGACATGAACCCAAATAAAGCAATGACTGACTTATCAAGTCGCGACAATATCGGTAATTTCGGGGGTGATCCAGACCGTATTACTCTTTGGGGCCAGTCCGCAGGTGCCATCTCCGTCGACTACTACAACTTTGCTTACCCAGAAGACCCTATCGTTTCAGGCTTGATCATGAACTCCGGATCAGCATTCTTGTCGATTGCTAGCGCTGATACACAGCAATCGAACTTCACATTCGTCGCTCAGCACTTTGGCTGCAATGATGCCGACGCGGATGCGGAAATCGACTGTCTACGAAAAATTGAATCTAGTGACATCGAGTTGTTCCTCAAAGGGTACTCCGACAATGGCACGGCACCTGGGCTAAGCTTCGTCCCAATAGTCGACGACCGTACGGTTTTCGCAAACTACACAGCACGTGCTCTTGCTGGTAACTTCACGCGTAAGCCGGCGATTATTGGTACAACGACCAACGAGGGTATCGCATTTCTGCCGTATAATCAAACATATGGTCCTGATCAAGCGCAAGCAGACGCTACAACTGCTTCGTTATTCCTGTGCCCTGTCACACAGACAACCCACGATCGTAGTGCAGCCAATACCACAACATTCCGCTACCTTTACGGCGGAAACTTCAGCAATATCTCCCCGCAATTCTGGGAGGGTGCATACCACTCCTCTGATCTTCCATTGTACTTTGGCACCTATGGTATCGCGAGAGGTAACGGTACGGATTTCGAGAGAGAAGTAAGTGAGCAGGCACAGGATTACTATCTTGCCTTCGCCAAGGATTCGATCAATGGGCTACCAGAGTCGGGATGGAAATCGTACGCTTCGAGTGGTGAAGGGGTGTTGCTTGCATACGATGGAGAGGTTGTGCAAAGCATCGACGCAAGCGTGTTGGAGAGGGCTTGTGACGGGCTGACGCCCAATGGCAAGCCGCTGCCGCCTTGAAGAAAGATGGAGTATCACCGGATGGTTGGAAAGCAAAAGCACTACGGCAGGCGTGGCATTTGCTTTTTCCCCATAGAGACCCTCCAATGCTACAATGTGATACATCGTCGATACACTCTGTGCCAAGTTGTCAGCCTTCAAGAAATCGATCGCTCAGGCGGCCTAAGATCCGTCTCCCCGTCCTTGCTTGTCTATCTCTCATATCTCGTATCGAACTCGGCGTGATGTCCAGATGTGGTTGAAGGATAAGTCTTAAGACATGGATGTATGCAGCAAATACTGGGTATTCGCAACGAGATGAGAGGACAAGTCTCGGCTGCAGACGCCCTCACGAACACCAGGATATGGCTTAAGCCAACGAGATGCATTGGTTACCGGTGTGATAGGACCGACCCGTGGCATCTTAGACCCTTGGTGTCTGACAGCGGCCCGTAAAAGCAGATCGAGTTCTCATGCACGTCGTTTGCACATGGCCAGCCACCAAAGACGGTTCGGTGTAACCGACGTGAGATATTCACATGGGTAGATGTTTGCTTCTGGTCGATTAGCGACAGCGCCCCAATCGTCTCCGCGCGGCCAGGGTCATGATGCGATGATCTCCAACTGCAAGATGACCGCAGCAGGAGCGTGCATGATGGGTGAAAAGGGAAGTGTGGCGTCTTTGTGGCGTATTGGATACAAAGATCAGCAAAACACGTGGAATTGAGACGCAAATAGCCAAAGCATCAGAAACGGTTAGAAAAACTTTCAGAGTGAATTGATGGGGTCTGGTGAGCCAAGACCCTGAGGAAGTTGCAGGTGGCTGAAGCGCGAGAAGAAAGCGCGACACGTGTCTGTGGCTTCAACATGTGGCTTTCACTGCCAGTGCGGGGTTTAACCTTTGAACTTGCAGCACGGCGCGTTTGAGAAGTGACGTCAACCTGGGTCTTTCCAAGATCAGGTAACAACAAGCAGGAACAACACGTGGTGGAGCGTGCCAATTGACGCGCTTCAAAACTGGCGATCAACCTTCCTTGAGCTTCTCTTCAACCAGACTCTCTACCTTCCGAACCCTATCACCTCTGAGCACGAACTAGTACTGTTTCGAGCTGCAATACCTACGAAGCTTAATCGCCACCAAACAGAACGCGAAGACCAGTTGAACATCATGGCTAACCAGGCGCCTGCATCCCTTGTCGATGTGTTGACCGCCTCAGGTGGTGCTGAACCAGCCGGTAAATGATACCAGCAACTGTCGCACCGCATGTACTAACTGGTATAAATCAGGCTTCCTTAACGACATCGTCAAGAACCTCTGGCCAAACATCTGCGTTGCGGGCTCTAACATAATCAAAGAAACTGTTGAGCCTATCCTCGCCTCAACTCTACCTGGTCCTCTTGGAAATCTGCGTTTCACCAAGATCGACTTTGGACATATTCCTATTGGCTTCTCCAACGTGGACGTTCACAAGACCAAGACCGATGGCATCAAGCTCGACATGGATATGGACTGGGAGGGTGTGTGTGACTTTGAGCTCGACGGAAAGATGGTTCCGAAAGTGGTATGTTTCGAATATGATAGACGTGATTAGCTGAGCTGTGACTGATGTGGCGTGCAGGGTGTTGAGAAGGTTCACATGAAGGGCCGGATCAGTGTACTCTTGTGCCCGTTGATAAACGTCATTCCCTTGGTATGTGCGAACTCTACCCTCAAGCCATCTCGAATGCACACTGATGCCAAAACTAGATTGGTGCAGCACAGATCGCCTTCCTCAACACACCAAGCCTCAAGCTTGACTTCACCGACGCCGCCAATATTGCCGACTTCTCTGTTATTGACAGCACAGTCCGCAAAACCATTCTTGGTATCATTGATGGAATGGCTGTACTGCCCAACCGCTTCCTTGTCAAGATGACAAACGACGTCGACTATTTCAAGGCCCACCAGCCTCACCATGGTATTATTCGTATCACGGTAGCTCGAGCAACTGGAATTGATACTCCCAAGAAGGGTGAGAAGAAGAGTACAATGAGGAAACTGCTCTCTAAGGTCAAGCTGGAAGATGTACCGGATTGCTACGTCAAGGTCAAAGTAGGTGCCGAAGCGGAGTGGAAGACAAGCGTTGTGGATAATAACCACGAGCCCGAGTGGAATGAGACGCACGACTTCTTGGTATCAGATTACGAACAAGACATTTCTGTGGATATTCAGGACGACGACTTAGCTGGTGACGACGACATGGGTGTCGGCTCGACCACTGTCAAGGAAATCCTACTCAAGGGCGGTTCGCAGGATCTGAGCCTCTCACACAAGGGTAATGCTACCCAGGCACGACTACTTATACATGCCAAGTTCTTCAACTTTGTCACCGACGCGCAGGCCCTCTCTTCCGCCAACGCTCAAGGCCAAGCTGAGGGTCAGATCTGCGGTCTGGCCACTGTACTCATTGCTAGCGCCAACGGACTCCAAGGCAACCGTGACGAGCTCAACCCCAGCGTCAAGGTCACTTGGGGTGACCAGACCTTCCAAACCGCGGTCCAAACCTATACTCCTGGCACCGATATCTTCAATCCAGCCTTCGACCAAGCATTCCGTATCCCTCTCACCGCAGCGATGTTGGCGAACCCAGGAGCCTTCAAAATTGCGCTGCTGAACAAGGAGGTGGAGTTTGGAAGTGCGCAAGTGGGTTTCCAAGATGTGATGGGTGCGGAGGGTATGGCTATACGGGACAATTTCGATGTAGGAAACGGCGCCCAGGTTCGAGCTGCAATCATGCTGAACGGTGTCAAGCTGGCCGAGTAAAGAAATGATTAGTGGTGAGAAAGATGACTGATGGTGTCATGTAACCGGGTGTGGTTTATAATGACAAGAAGAACATTATATCAGCAAGCAAAAAAGACATAGCAAGATGTGCACCCAAATACCATTGTATACGTTTCCAAAATGCCTGCTAAACACGTACGCATATGTATACCTTAACACACTCTCAACACAATCACATCGTCGCCCCTGCCGCTGTGTCTCCGTCGACATCCAGGATTGCGCCTTCTTCTCCATTCTTTGGTTTTACCAATTTGATACTTACGTCGGGATCCTGACTATAAACTCTTAGGCCTAGCACACAGACTGCGTTCCATGGCTTAGGCTGTTCCTTTGCAGGAGTTGCTTGTGGAGGTGGAGGGGCCACTTCGCCAGAAGTAGCATACCGTGGAAAGCCGCGGTAGTCTGGTGGTGGTGGAGGGCGGTAGTGTGATGCGATCGAGTGTTGTGAACGCATGACGCGGGCTTGAGGAGATGTGCTGCTGCTGTGGTCAGGGTTGTCGCTTTCGGCATCGTTGGGGTGGACTTCAGAGGTGGGTGTATGGTTTGCGTCTCCATTGTCACTGGAGTCGCGTGGTTCGAGTGCGGGCTCAATGACTAGCTTCGTTTCTTGCAGGGCTTCTTTGCTTTGAATCGGGAGTTCGATGGGAGCCTTTGCCGTGCCTTCGGTATCAGATGAGGTAGTTTTGTCGGCGTCCTGCTTAGCTTCCTCGATCAAACCAGTGGTGGGGCCAGGTTGCTTTGTGGCTGAACCCCCGTCGCCACGTTCTTCCTCAGCTTTGCCAGATTCTCCAACCTTTTCTTTCATCTCACGCTCTTTTTTCTCCTTCTTCCATGTCTCGTATTCGGCTCTCTCTTCTTTCTTCCAAACTTCGAAATCAGCTTTCTCTTTTCTCCAAGCTTCAAATTCGGCCCTCTCCTTCTCTTTCGCTTCCTCCTTCTCCTTTTTCTTTTCAGCCGCCTCCTTCCTCTTTTGTTCCTTCTTCTTCCGCTCTTCTTCGGTAAGTTCGAAGATACCTTTGGCATTTGCGATGTCGTAGTTCAGGCCGATCTGCCTAAGCTTCTGCGGGTTGCGCTCCGCGAGCTTGGTAACCACTTCGGGAACATCTGGAGCATCTGCATTTCTTGAAGCTTCGATTTTCGGTAGAACTTCATACACTCCAGCATCGAGTTCGACTTTAGCAGAGATACTACGGTTTCCGAACCAAGCACCGCGAGCACGCACAATATGGTGACCTGGTTCCGCATTCTTCTCTTGCAATATGAAGTGCAGGTCAAAGTCGTACTTGCCTTCCAAGCCCTTGAAGTAGCGTTCATCCAGCTATGAGAGATTAGCGAATATTGTGAATGACAATGTTTCATAACTTACCTGACAAAGGACAAACACGGTAGGCCCAGACTTCTTGATCTCTACAGAGAACTTCGTATTCACATAGCCTGTGACCCAAGCAACTGGAACGCTTGTCCATCGCTGCACTACAGTCCATTCCTCGTTGAAGAGAAGCGTACGGTCAAGAATATCAAATCGCTTCAGCAGATCCTTGTACGACATCCAAAACAGGCCATCGTCTCCGAACTTGTGGCCCAACTTGTCTAGCCAGTAAGTCGTCCATTCGCGAGACCCGTCAGACCATGGCCCTGTCCACTCTCCCATAGAGGCATTTACCCGTTTGCCCCAAGGATTGCGAATCAACACCAGCTGGTGCTTCTTTCCATCTTCTCCTTCAGCTTCTACCGCTTTGATGACCGAATAAGCGTGATTTAAAGCGAGACCCCGTCGAGCGTCCGAGTCATCACCATCAATACTAGGCGATGATGCTGAGAAGAGGAACTTCTTGCCGGCTTGGAGCAATTCTTCCCACAATCGTTGCTTATCCAGGACCCGATCAGTGGGAATCTTGGTTGTTACGCCACCGGTCAAATCTTCCACTGCTTCGCCACTCCAGCCACCAGCAATAGAATCATAGTCCCCGTGCACTGAGGTTTGTTAGCAGATTACACTTATACTCCGAGTAATTGCGATCAGCAAAAGTCTTTCATACCTTTAGCGTAAGCTTTCTCCAGCAATGGGAGCCATGTCTCGTTCTCATCAGCGCATGAGGCGAAATATAGCGCTTCAGATCCAGTTTGATGATTGTCCTTGTACTTCTTCTCTTTGGCATTCGTTGGATCATAGCGGTCACCCCAAGCGGCGTCGAAATCGCTATTTCGGAGGTACAAGTTGTCATCGACGACAGTCCAGATCCACTCGCCATCCCTGTAAAACACAAAGCCATAGACACCACATATCTCGTCTCTAGCGACACAGATCTTGTCCATCAAGTTTGGGTTGCTGCAGATGGTTGCAACAGCAGCAATACTTAGTGTAGGTGTATGGAGTCAGTGTATGTCTCACATGCAATTCGTACAGCGATACTTACAACCAGCAGTCGCCACTCGAGCCTTGTCGTAGATCGGAGCTGGAGAAGCCACCAAATACGAACTTTGGCTCATCAAAGATCCAATCAATGCGATGCACGGAATTTGGACCATCTTTACTGCTGCTCGACCTGTTGGTCAACAGCTTCGCTGTGGCATTGAAATCGAATGCGGCGCCATCAGCCATAATCACGCCACTTTGAACCAGAGTCGAGAGAGCATTGCCAAGTCGGGATGCGCTCACTGATGATGATGCTGTCGCTGGTTGGTCTTTGTACCAAGTCATAAGACCGTTAAGGCAGTTTCTGTCCGATAGGTCTTCGATATCAAAGTCTGCATCTGTAAACTTCTCATTCGTACGTTTGCATTCTTTGACAATGCGTTCCACTCGAGCGCGGCATTGTGCAGCCGCTGTTTCGTAAGATTCAGCCGCATTCTTTCCTGTGACTGTGCCCTCTTTTCGCTGTGGTGGGAGTAGGTGCGCATACAAGCTTGACGGGAAGATTTTGGTCACTTTCGCTGGTTGTTTCGTGATGAGGTTGTCCCAAAACTCGTTGATGGCTTCCTGGGGAGCGCCAATCTGCGCGTCATCGCTTGTCACTGAGGCCATGATTGCTTTCGCGTTATTGGAGGATTGGTGTTACACTGCGGCTGCACTGTCTTACCCAGAAAAGCAACTATATCGATACAGTAAAGAGCTGAGGTGGAGATTCTCCAAAAAGAGGGCGCGATAAGATTGAATCGAGGGAAGAAGATGCGAAAGCATTGAAAATAGATCTGCCTCGGAAACGTTGACTATATTTCGTCTTGAAGATTTGGGGGCCATAATGCCAGGCTTGCAGCATTGGCTGCTTACGGCGCCATGCGGCTGAACAAGACATCCAACTGGCTCACATGCTGCCTTCTGCGCATGATACTTCGTTGAATGATTGGAAGCTCATGATTCTCTATTGATCATGTAGCTGCGGTGGTGCCTCGAACTTGCGCAACGTGGACAAGGTTGTCATTCTTTGCGCAAGGCAGCATCACAGGCCAGGTAACAACAGAGAATGCAATGAGGAAGGAGCATGCAGGGTGAGATACAGAGACCACTTAGCATCGTGCAGAGTAAGCGGTGCCGGGTGTTAGTCAACTTTGCTATGCAGACTGCGCTTTAGTGTAGGCCACGAAGTGAGTGGATACGTGGCTGAAATCGCGGGGCTGGCTGGGCAAAAGAGGTGGCGGACTTTCGCCTCCCCCATCATTTTTGCCCTGTCCTAGGATTTGGGCTTCAGATTTTGTTTACTCATCAGTAACCTTGGTTCAATGCCATACATGGAAAACATCCGATCCCGAGGCGTTCTCGGGATGCACGCTAATTGACCGACTGCTCTTTGTGACGGATGCATGGATGCGATGGAGCAGTGGGATTTTCCTCCGAGATCTCTGGGTGCGACTCATGAGCCTTGCTTCATCACTGAAAGTGCTGCTCATAATGTAGTTTGATAGGGGGGTTTCCAAATTGGTATCAGCATAGACTAGGCGCATGCCGCTTTGATATGACGAAGACATGCCTTTCGGATCCATCTCCCCTCGGCGGCAGTCGAGTCACTTCTATCAGGCCCGAATGCCGCGAAAGTATCCACCGCCTTGGAATCTGACTTTGCTGCGACACGACAGGACGGCTCGCGATATCTACTTTTCTCGGTCTCATGATGCGCGCTGAAACTACAATTATGCTGGGCCCTTGAGACGGCGCGCCCATGCCCAGATCTCTTGGGCAGTCGATCGGAAATAGTGGGACTCGAAAGAAAGAAAGTTGTTGGCATTTAAGCGATGATCACGCGGTAAGCGTCTAATTTACCGCTGGGGATGAACTCTTCGACAGCTCGCGTTAGCAGCAGACAGGCCCACATATGACTTAGCATATAATACCGAAGCAATGTAGATGCCAATCTAGCAACATGGTATTGAGCGAGGCATTCGAGACGAGACCGAATCCTACAGCCATGTTAGTCAACACGGATGAGCTAGTTTGACATGGTATAGCACGAGGCGTTAACCGCAGCTCCTGCCGCAAATGCAGAAACTGGACGGGTCAGTGTAGTCGATCTGGGTATGATATGAAATAGTCTATTAAGCCGCCAAGGCGTGCCGCTCCATGGGTATGTGAAACAGCAACCCCCACCGATATGCATCTAGATGTACATGTAGCTTAAAGTAGACAATTGGGATGGCAATCCAGGCCTCCCGATAATACCGAAATGTTGTGAGAGAGAAAGTGAAGACATTATGGCTTGCTGGTTTGCACCGGTCGTTGTACTGTAAAGCGACAAAGGAGATTGAGGGCCGTGTGTAGTTCTCGGCCGTGGTATGCTTAAGGAAAACCAAATAATGTAGGATCTGGCAGACATGTTGGAACGGCAATCGCCATCGGGCTTGCTGTGCAGGCCCTGTTCAGCCTGAAACCCTTGCAAAGCGGGTACCCCTTTGCTTCTGTTCAGCGAGTCGTAAAGTCGATTCCTGCCAGGAATTTGGCCGTTTCGGGATATTGCCGCCCAGGAATGCGGTGAGACGAAAAGTCAGAATGCCTGAACGCCGTGCTAGGGTAAAAATGCTAACATGATGGGTGTTGAGTAAAATCGTGTCGGAGATGCGTGTCGTAGATTAATCTTGAAAGATCGTGAGTCGCCAATGACAGCCCGCATCTGGGTACCGGGATCTCGGGTGTTTGGATCGTAGTCGGCGATCTGTGCATTCCATCTGCAACCAACGAGTCAGCACCGACATACATCTTGCATGTTACGAAGGATCCTTCGCAACACCTTCGCACGTGCCGTGGGTCGAAGGTGCCATTCCCATCGTAGGGAGGAGCTTGGCCAACGGGTTGTTGTTGGACTTACCTATGCTTTGGCTGCGCAAGCCTGGCAAGTCTTGAGCTTGCATCGCTCGCACTCGTAGATAAAGGGAAGATTTTGGGCAAGGCACAAGTGACAATTCCAGAGGACGATAGTGGTGTCCGACTTGATCAATTTGAAGCTATGTGAGCAGCCTGCGGGGCGAGCCATGGCGATGTAGGAGAGTTTGTGGAAGGCGTGGGTTCAACGGGAACGACTGTCTGCATTGGAGAGTGAGAGGCTGAGGGCAGGAAGGGTAGATATAGTGACAGAGGTGAAGTACCGACCTGGATGCTTGCGGCAGGATACCGGTTGAGGCTAAGGTAGGATCGGACTGGAAAGCGAAGGTGTTCAGGGTATCTCGATCCGTGGCTGGCAAAAGCAAGCAAGGCTTGGAAGGAAACAGCAGTCGCTTGAGGGTTGGTCACTGGAGAAGGAACGATTTCAGGGTTTGCTTGTTGCTACTGCGAGGACGCTAATGACGCGGATCGTAGTCCGTCTTATACTGACTCTGGGAGATGCTGGGCCCAGTGGAGAATAAACTTTGGCTACAGGAAGAGCTGAATGCATTTCCACCAGGCGCAGTAGTGTACAACACGCAGCAGCGTGTAGCCGTCTCGCGGTCTTAGTATGCTGGACAGACTGCAACGAAAGCGGACGGGTGCTGTACAGATGAAGCAAAAGATGTACTTGATGGTAGCACGGCCAGGCCGGCTGGGGAGTTGCTCTCACTCGTCCAATACGAGGCTCTCTCAAAGGGAACGACATGGTGGGGTTGGTCAAACGCGGGCTGGCCGTTCCGCAGCCGCGGTCATGGTAGCATCTTGACGTCGCGAAGCCCCTGGTGCAGGGAAGGGCGCGATGTGAATGTTCCGAGAGGCTTCGAGGATAGCGCTGCCGAATTCTATGTGTCACACCAGACCGTGTCTGCATGCCGCAATTCTCTCATGGCACCTGTGCAGTCTGCTGCATCGAGAGACGCTGGCTGCGGTCCAACTAGGGGTCCCTTTTCGGCGGCCAGCCCGGCGCCTTCCAGTGCAATGGGATGCGGAAAGAGCTTAGGGCGCATGGGGTCGGTAAATTCAGGTTCGCACCTGCAGTCGCTCAGGGCTGCTCCTTCCCCAACGACCTTGTCAGTGCTCGTCACGAGTTTTTCTTTTCCGCCTCTGCGACACGGCCACCGGAGAATAGTCGCAAGCCAATCGCGTAAACTACCCGGCCCAACGACATGAACGACATGTCTGGCGCTATCTTGAGCCGCAAAGGCTGCATCGCGGTCCAGACACCAACTGCCTAAAACGTCGTCCTGCATGCGCCTCCGCCCCGTTTCTTCTCCTCTCCACCTGTCTTCTTTCTTCTGCCAACGCCGTCATGACCTGCATGCCTCCACTGGAACCTCTCCCTGCGCCAACGTCTAGCGTCCACTGCCATACGTGAACATGGATCATCTACTCTCCGTCGTGCGCTTCCGGCCTCTGCATTGGGAACTGCCGTCGGCAATGTCGCTGGCCTTTCCCTTCACAGAATCTGTGCAGAGCCTGATGCACGTCGGTGCATTTGGTATTGCCTGCTGCATCAGGTCAACCTCCAGCCCGCCTCAGCTCCCTCGCGCGGCTACATACAGCCTCACCGCGCGCGTCTTGCTGTGGCGCGCAGATCCACTGCTGGCCACCAAGTACCTCTCCTTCGATGTCGATGCTGCATGTCTTGTCGTGCACATGCTTGGACCAAAACGGCAAGCGCCATCTATGAGGCTTGCGGGAGATCCACTATCAGATTCATCGGCGTTGCTTGCTTATGAGGTAAAGCATCATGACGTTCCGTCACAGTATGCAACCTCGTCCACCTGAATATTGCACGGTAGAGCCATGTAGCAACATCATAGCCAGCCGCAGCTGTCTGAAAATACCCTTGTTCGGCTTATATACCTGGAGCCTATATGTGTATCAGATACATGCCAGGAGAAGCTCGGTCATGGCTCGCTGGTCTGGAATCCTACCTGCCAGGTTGCCTACCAAGGTTTGGCGTAACGAATCGAACTACGGCAACGCGCTGTTCATAGTCCTTTTTCCAGATCGGCTGTAATCTCCATCGCACGTGTCGCGACGATCTAATCTGATACCCACAAGTATTGTCACTTCTTAAAAGCATATTGAAGTACGCAATCGTCCAACGCTGACCCGGTTCAAGACAGATGATTGGAGCTAGATGCTCACTGCACACCCTCTTCGCTATACAATACAAGCCTCGATGGTACCTGACTGAACACCATGACGGGAACTATGTTTTGGAGGCGGCTGTTGAAGCCCTACACTCGCTTGCATCTCTCGGTTACACCGGATCGGACTGAACCTGGCGCTCGGTGCCACAATGCAAGATCGGTGCAACCATCACGTCCGCCTGTGATCATGGCGCCCGTGTGGCGTTCTGCGTGTGGACGAATGCGCGTCAATCCTGAACGGGGCGACTTCCCCCTTCTCGCTAGCTTCATTGCCCACCTCAGGCATGCCCAGGAGGCTTGGCTCACCTCCACGCGACCTCTCAAATTTCATCCAGGCAAGCGCTTGCGAGGATTTTCGCTAGCTGTTTGAAAAGCCGCCGTCGCAGTGAGCCGCAATTTGGTTTACGGCTTGACATCATGGCAGCCAGACACGGTTGTAACGCGATCTAATTTCTCTACCATGCAGCTTCTTGTGCAGGCTTTCATGATCGCCGAGGTCATCCCATGGTCGGCTTGACACTGTCTTTCCAAGATGCCCCCTCCCTTGGACTAGGATTCAGAGCATAGTCTTCTGCGTCGGGTGATTCGTAATTGGTGATTCAACCGGGTCCGTTGAGTAATACCTGATCACACCACTTTTCATGACCGAGTACCAACAGGTTCGAGCACGCGTCAGACGGAGCACAGCATCTCACCCGCTCTTAAGCTTCATCACAACCTCTAACCAGGCTCTTGGGTATGCGTTTCCGCGTCTATGGCTGCTCGATTGGCTGGGCGACCGCTATATGTTGCTGTCGTGTACGCCGTTTTTTGTCAAATGCAAAGGGCAAACCGCGCACCGCAACATCAAGGGGCATGTCAGCCATGGAATCACAGCTGAGACCTGGTCGTCGGAGGCGGACGACACAAACTAGTGTCCACACATACTGCGACCCAGACTACCAATCGAAGTATTCCTTTTCAGCCTTACCGCTCATCACACCAGTTGAAAATGATGGGGATCGAGGGGATCGTGATGATTCCACTATTTGTCTTATGGGGCGCCATTGTTCTTCTGCAGGCTTATGCCAGGGTAGGACAAGAGAAGCGCTGCTTTCTCACTGTTGCGCCCCACCACGCTCTTCTGTTTACCACATCCGCATCTGGCCACTCTTCCAATTACAGATATCAGGGTACGTACCTGCCATGGTGACACCAGCTCACCGCCTAAGTACTGGCGTCTCTTTGTAGTGCGGCGAGGAAGATGGGGCTCCCAAAGCACTCACCACCCCGTTAGACAGCTTCTATGAACTAACGCCAAACAGGCCCTGATGGCTCAATCTTCACGAAGGGATGCCTCGAGAGGGACCGCCACAATCTGTCTCAGTGATGTATGCAGGAAATAAGTGTAATGGTCATGGCTTCAATGGATTGACGTTGGATTTGGCGACTATACCTTGCGACTTGTGTGACTAAGGCATAGTTCAACGCGCGCTCTGATATACCTTGGATGACGCCTATGAAATTCTTTCGAGGAATATGTGGGGATCGGAGAGGAAGCCGAATAACTGCGACCCTGCCAGAATGTAGTCACAAATCGGTTGAGTTCCGGTGTGGGAACTTGTATAGTTTGAGTAACGTTCAGCACCAGGGCCACAGGAGCACGAAGCAAGCGGTGAGCTTGTGCAACATCCACTGCAGTAGGGCAAGGCTGTCCTAAACAGACAATTACTGACAGTATTGATGTATAGCTCGCGAACGGACAACTGAAGGAATCAGCTGTGTGTCTGCTGAAACTGCATCATCCTGGTACGGCAAAGTCTCTTCTTCTTCCATCGAGCTGCGCTACCCGGTGACACAATGTATCTATGCTTACTTAGAAACCTTGAATCAAAGCTCTTCGGATTTCATGTGCTCTCCTACTTGTCCTTCCTTACAAATCTGTACTGCGAAGGCCAGTGCATAGCATGTCACGTCTCTCGTGTATGTTCTGGTCATGGATGGATGTTGTAAGGCGGGGTCTCATGGACTGCAAGTACAAAGGCGACTAAGTGCATCGTGCGCGCACCGTTGGCTAGGAAGCATTGTGATTCGATCGCGTGACAGCGCAGCAGCTTGTAAGACGCTTGGTCGACGAAGGCATATGCATAAAGACAGATGACAATCTTCCTGCCTAGTCTCCCGCTCCCGTAGTTCCTTAGATTGTGAGATGGTCGTTTGAGTCCTGCTTAATAACCCTGTTGTTCAGTCAGGCTTCTGGGCACGTTGTTGATCGCGAGTCAGGCATCACGTTGGCTGGTAGCCGTTTCCTTATCCGGCGAATAGAGTGGGGCTGAGCTAAACCCCTCAAGGGCCCGTATCTGAGCTAGGATGTCGAACAATTTTGACAGACACGACCGGCCTCAGCAGCCCTCACCACAGTTTGCCCACTACGAGAACGTCACCCTACTCGGTCCGCCCACCATGAGGGGCGCACTCGTCTTTGGCGGGTCTTCGCACCCAAAGCTCGTCGAGGGTATCTGCGACCGGCTGGGCATGAAGCCTGGCTCTGCAACCCTGGGCAAATTCAAGAACGGAGAGACTTCCGTTACCATTCGTATGTCTGGCCACCACTCTGGCGTTCCTCAGGTGCTAAATGTCTGCAGACACGTCAATCCGGAACAAGGATGTCTTCATCGTCCAGAGTGGAAGCGAGAAGTGCGTAGCCTAGCCTTCTTAAGCGTCAACGGCTAATGGGTCAGAATCAACGACTCGATTATGGAGCTGCTGATCATGATCTCTGCCTGCAAAGGCGGCTCAGCCAAGTCGGTAACAGGTACTTGGCCTCTGAATGGGCTCAATACCAGCTACTGACACCACTAGCCGTCATGCCCTACTTCCCATACTCGCGCCAGTCCAAGAAGAAGCAGCACCGCGGGGCCATCACAGCCCGCATGGTCGCGAACCTTCTTCATATCGCCGGTGTCAATCACGTCATGACCATCGACCTCCACGCCTCCCAGATGCAGGGCTTCTTCAAGTGCCCTGTCGATAATCTCGTCGCAGAGCCCCTCCTCGCCCGCTGGATCCGCGTCAATGTGCCCAACTGGAGGGAAGCCGTGGTCGTCAGCAAGAACCCCGGTGGCACCAAGCGCGTTACGTCGCTGGCGGATGCTTTGAAGCTCAGCTTCGGCATTGTTACAACCGACAGGCGGAGGGCAGGCACGGCGGTACACTGGAACGAGAGCGCCATGTTCGAGCAGCTCAGGCTTGATGGCTCATACGAAACACCAGACTTGGTTGAAGCTGCGCTAGATGCCGACGCGGACATCACGCCTATCAGCAAGATGACCATAGAACCAAAGGCAGAACCAAGCAAATCGAGTCTCAAGCGCATACCATCAAATCCCCTGCAAAGGCGAGCCAACGGGTGGTCAGAACCACCCACCAGCCATCCACTGTCCAAGTCAATGCGCGCAGGCTCCATCGTGGAGCCTGAGGTACCACTGGAACCCATTCGGACTGACGTAGAGAATAACAAGGAAGAGCTCGAAGAGCAGAGTGCGGATGAGAGCGGCGCCGAGGAGTACACTGATGAGGTTTGTCCAGACTAGAGTGAACCATTGAGTAACGCTAACATGCACAGCGCGCAAGAAACGTCATTCATGGGAGACTCGTACAAGGTCACATTGTCGACGACACACATCCCTCCCCATCAATGTCCGCAACGTCACACAGTACTTGGCGCAACCGCCCTCCGTCTGAGAGCGACAATGACGATATACCTCCGCACATGATGTCTTCTTTCATGTCGACTACCTCGTCCACGCGCAACAGAGACACCGAGCACTCACATGCCCTCGGTGGCACATACGATGCCGCTGCATCCTCTGAAGACGAAGAAGAAGACCTCAAGAACCCCGAGCTCGAGACTATGGTTACCCTTGTTGGCAACGTCAAGGACCGCCCTGTCTTCATTGTTGACGACATGATGGATAAATCTGCGTCATGGATTGCAGCCGCTGAGACTGTGGTCAAGCGTGGTGGTGCGACAAAGGTCTACTGCTTCGCAACCCACGGTATCTTTGGTGGTGATTGTCTAGAGGAGTTGAACAACTGCGATGTCATCGACAAGATTATCATCACAAACGCGTTTCCGATTCCCGAACACAAGCTTGCACAGGCGAGCCCCGATAAACTGGTAGTCATTAACATTGACAACCTTCTGGCAGAGGCGATTCGTAGGAACCACCACGGAGAGAGCATGAGCCAGCTTTTTCTTCACTATGATTAGGGCAATGGCCATGGAACACACGGTAAGGATGGTTCAAGGATTTGAATATGCGATTAGCAAGGCGTACGGGCACTGCCCACGGGGCTTTGATGGGCGGTACGGCGTTATGGTCAGGCACCCAAAAGCCTACAATGTGGCATGGATTACGATGAAGAGGGATACCTGTGAGGCTCAAAGCCACACATGCAGTAAGTTACAACATCATAGGCAGTATTGATACTGCTTGACCGTTTTCCCGTTCCTCAATGTCTATCTTTCTTCTTTTTCAATTTCTCTCCCTTCTAGGCAGCCTTTGTCAGCGCCCGGGTCTGTATGATGTAAGACATCGCGACAGCTGGCGATCTAGCCAGGTTGCAAAGCATGAGAACCAACGATGCAGGCCTTGAGCCTGCAGGAGTCCCGTGATACGATACGGTGTACTCTTAACGGAACGTTGGGAGAATATATACCAGCTAGAGCGCTCCTTCGAATGCCCGGCTCCTCATACCATGGGATTTCGGGTGCGGGAGGGCTCTTGTACAGATATGATGCATGAGTAACATTTTCGTGCAATACCTTTGTACCAAAACACCACAGTTGTGTCGCCTTGGTGTGTGTTAGAGATATACGGTTTGGGCTTCCTATATCTACTTCGCTCTATGTTTGAGATATATTGAATCGATAATGAGATGAACCACTTCTCAGAGATACGACTGACTACTCTGCATGTATAGCCAGGGAATTATTCCCACCGGCTACCCCACCTGGTTACTTCTTTGTTCACCGGATTGCTAACCCCACACTAGCTGCAAGCCTAGGGGGATCTTGTTCACACCGCTTGTTACACGAGATGCTTAGTGCGCATCTCCCGCAGCTGCCGCCGCTATCTTGGTGTACTCCCACCGGAATGTGGCAAGATTCTGGATACTAGAACTCGTAGAGGGTGGAGTGAACAGGTTAAGTCAACACGGAGAATTTGACATGTAGAATGGTCTTGGTACTGCACATGCGGCAGCTGCATATGGTTCGTATACATAGAGCTTCTAGGCACAAATCGACTGAATATCTCTTCATGATTTGATGTAGTTTTCTGCGCATATCCGGTCGATATCGCCATGGCCTACTGTCTATCAACATCCAACAGCAATCTCACGTAGGCCGACCCTACACCATCCTCCTGGCAGTAGCTGGGCTAAAAATGATTTCGATGACTGTTGGCGCACATCCACGACACCATCCTTACTAATATGGTGTCTGCCGTTGGACGCCGGTTGGCCTCCGCTGCATGACATCGAAGTTCAGAAGTCGAGATAAGGCGACCGTTTGACTCCTAAGGTGGACGTGAAATGTGTTTCATCCAGTAATCATGCCAGCTGTTACACCGTAATTCCTTGCAAAATGAAGATCATTGTAAGTTGTAGAAAATGCTGCACACCATGCAGCCATGGACGCTGCATGTCTCGGCACAAAGCCGGTGGATTTCATGGATAAAAGGACACGCAAGCAGTGGTTGAATACAGGACGCGTGGTGGTGTTATCGCGAGCCTGAATCGTGTAGACGTCATAATGTATGGAGAAGGCCTGAGCTTGGGAGGCGTGGTGGTGTTATAGGCAGACATGGAATAACTCGCCGTACTCGCCTACATGCATCGTCACTTACTAGGAAAAACGGAGATAAGGTAGCGTGACCTGAGACTGTAGGAAGCTTCGGAAGATTTTCGACCTCGAGCTCCGCCAGCTGCCCGCGCATCTTTCCTTCATCACACCATGGCGCCTGCAACGACTCCTTCGTTCCTATGCATCCAGGCTATCTTCGGCTTACTCTCACTAAACACACACAAGGGGCGCGGATCCGCCTGCGGCCTGTACACCCCCGCATGATGCAAAGCACGCTCCTCACGACCGGCTAGATTCCCCAGGAACGTTCATCGAAAAACAAATTAGTACCACATGGCAGAAATTGGCGTTCGTTGAGCGTGGCCGCCTTATGCAAGGTCAATTGTGTACTCAGCATGCGCAAAAGACTTGGCCTATGGCGCGAGGTTTCCCTCACGACGTGTAGGGGGTCGCGTCATCCTCTTACTCCATAGAGCCAGAAACATCCCACGAGATCTAACCACAGAGCATTCTAGCTACACCAACGTGGTGGGTTCTGCTAGCTGTCGGTCCACTCATCTCAGCATCTAGCGCTTGCGCACCGACTGGTGAGGACCCGCATGGGCTCGCAAAGAGCGGGTATGCATGCTGAGATTTTGTATCCCAGTTTTCCACAGCTATGCACGCCTCTAAGAGGTTGAGCTTGCTTCACGCGCTTCTTCGCGTCGCTTCTATCTCGGATTACTTATTCCTAATCCACCTGGTCATCCTGCTGAATGCCCTTGGGCCGAGGCGCGTTGTCAAGCCGAAAAGCTATACCTTCCCCTTCTTAAGCCCAGGAGCTTTCAGTCTGGTCTACAGTATCTGTTTCTCCCTCCACTACGAATCGTTGAATTCCCCACTCTGCCGCGTCAAACATCTTAACCTTTTGCCAAGATACCTTGATAGTCGCCCAAGAGGTCGAAAGTATTGAGGCCGCCAAGCGAACTTGTCCTGTCTTGTCGTTCCCAAAACCTTTCTGGAACCAAAACACACAGACGTCCCATCTACGGCGACCCCAGATCCACGAGCAGCGCACCATTACTGGCGGACAAGAACCTGCCAAGTACATTTGAACCCACAGTCAGCCTCAAATTAGGTCGATCATACACGTACACGCAGCCAGACGCTTACGCACGCGTAACAAGTGTACCTGCGGTCTTATCAATCAACGGACGAACTGCGCCATCTACAGCGGAGCATCCTTAGCGCACCGGACGCACGATCGTCAGGGTCAACTACAGCTCCACGGCCAAGACACAGCGTGCGGAAGCATCTGCGACATCCCGCGCTGCAACCCCAAGCTTCATATTGATTTTGGACCCAGCTCTTTCATGCTAAGCGGAGCTATCCACGCTCAAATTACGCACTAAGCAGATTGACCGGAGACTCAAGCGCGTCGGACCTTACTTTTGGTAGATCATCAAAACGCTCCAGCCAGTTACAGAGGTCACTTGACACACGCGAGCCCCAGCGGAACTTGCTTGGCAGCGCTATCCGTGGTACCCACGCACAACACCGAACTTGAATACTTTCACAATTACAGCCAATCTTGTGGACATATATAAGAAGTGCCGATTACCTCTTCTCGTCCTCCAGCAAACCAACATTACCTTTACCAAAACAACTTCTTCTAACCATATTCCTCACCTCCAACCAAAACTCCACCACCCACATACCAATACCCGACATCCAACCTGGCGCAATGTCTTCCACTAGCTCAACCTACCACATTCCGTTCCCAAAGAACTTTCTCACTGTCAACACTCCCGTCAAGAAGCAGTCCGGTTCCGGTGTTCAATCTCCCACCGAGCCCGTCATGCCTGCTCACGGGTTTCTATCCAACCGACCAGCGCGCCACCAGTCTATTTCCTCAGTCTCAAGCATCACCAGTGTCGCAGCCCCACCCTCAGAGGCTAGCACTATCAGCGCGCCATCTTCTCCCACCACCAAGGCTGCCGATTCACCTATCCTTGGTCCGAAGATTTTCGCTCCTCTGGCGGTTAATGCAAAGCACGCGCTTCCACCGAGCACTTCTTCGGAGATGAGCAACGCAGAGAGACAGAGGCGCATGAGCTTCGAGAAGCACACTTTCTTGTCCAACAAGTTCTAAGTTGCGAGCGACGCAATAGCTGCTAGTTGTGTAGCAAACGAAGAAGTCGCGGGGAACAAAACACTGTACGCCTTTGAGAGCGAGCGGCATCATGGGATAGCGGGCGGAATCAGGCGTTAACGATGTCACGATACCTTTTCCTTTTTCTTATACAAAATTCGATATACCACAAAAGAACCCTCACGGCCATTGGGTATTGGCGAACTGGGCTGGCATGGGCAGGCGTTTACTTGAGGGGTCGGCTAGCTGGAAACAGGCAGCAGAAACACGGACTCACATACTACGAATTCAAATTTGATCCAAAATCACACTTGCCCTGGCCTTATCTCTATGTAGTGATTGAATCCGCAATCTCAGTTGCATACCTTAAGGCTGAACGTACGCTCCGCCCCATCAATTTCGTATATGGATCAGATCTAAGGCGCGATCGCCTCTTCAAGTAAAACACTTGGCTATTTATCATGTAAGAGCAACAATAGCCTTCTTCCCCCCCTTCTCAAGGTATTTCGTAACGTGGAATCTCTTCTCCGCCCAAACATACTTTCGCTTCCATTTTCCTCAAGCGGGCAACCTTCTCAGGTGCATCATGGAGCTTACCGCACTTGTGCTCTCCCCGCTCCTCCTCCCCCGCAAACACAAACAAACTTTGTGCATGCTTATAGGTATTCGGTGATATGTAACTTTCGGTCTACATGAAGCACTTATTGTCGCCTAACTGACAAGGGAAATACGCGGGCAACTAAGCTGATAGACAAAACAATGATTGATTCGTGAAACATGCGACTCTCAGAACTTGAAACAACACGCCTGATAGCACACTACCCGCTCTCAACCCCCTATGTAGCAAATCCTCAAATCTTGCGTGCTTGAGTCGGCAAAGAAATTCCACGTCGTAGAGCAAATGACCATTTTTCGCTACATCTAAGGCCGACGGGCAGCGGAAACCACGATACCCCTTGCATCTCCCAAGCGCCTCACTCTTCTTCTCCTCACGTCCCAGCGTAGTGGGATACATAGGTGACGTGCTATGTCCTCTTCAACACACGTTTCTGAAAAAACACAATGACGTTCTTCGAATTTCTCCGCCCGCCCGGTGCTTCGGTCGTTGTCTTGCGCATATGCGCAGATGTGCAAGACGAAGGACGCGCGGTTACGGATGTTGCGGCGTGGCGGCACTATTGGTTAGATTGGATGAACAGGGTGTATGCACCGAGGATGAGATGACAGTGACACAGCCACGATGATATCGTTTTCCGATTTCGGTGTCCGTAGTCTTGGCTTGAATGTAGGAACGGAATGTGGAATGGATGGAGCAAGGATTCACGTGAGGAGTATACGTGTCAAATATGCCACAACAACTATCTGTTCATCATAGTAGGGTCTAGCTACATACCAAAATTAAAAGATGTATATGCAAGTCAATATGATATATTGGCATTTGAAAATGGTGGCGTACATTATATCTACGCGAACGCTTCGAGGCCATGAAAAACCATCGCAAAGGGTCGTGGTAGTAGTTTGATAAACTAGAGAGTTCCTCCTCGTTGTTTGACCGTGTCGCGGGAATGAAATTGATGAATAAGACACAAATAAAAAGACATATCGTAAAGGAGAGACTATATAGCATACAAGTCCGCTCCCTAGCGGGCGAAACCCCAGCCTACATAGAAAGGGATTCAGAATGGGTGTGCATTCAACTTTTTCCTCTTTGGCTTTCTCTCAGCAGTCCATAGAAGATAAACCAGGAAACAGGAGAAGCAAGATTGGGGGACAAGGGGCAACCAAAGTTCAGCACTCGATGGGAAAATCCGACTGACTCCCACAGGGAGAAAAAATGTTGTGATGAAGACATTCCCATTATCCAAGACAAGAAGAAAAGGAGCAAGTCCCAGGGAATCTTTAAACGCCAAAAACACCAATGCTGCGCTCTTTGTATGGATAGCTAGAGGCAATAATATCTCCCAAAGTTCCCGTTTCGTGACCGAGGATGTGCATCATGAGTGGCACGATCGGGAGTAATGATCGTAAAGGGCTCGTGTATTATGTAAGTGTATGGGTATGGCGGAAAGGAAGCTGAGCATGTCGCAGCACTCGTAGGTCGTATGCCTGGCCGTCACGTGTGGGTGCGAGTGTTGTGTGGACGATCATAGTATGCCGGAGTCTTTTAGCGCGTTTTGCAGTATTGTTTCCTTGACGGCGGCGAAGACGAGTCGGATATTGGACGTATCGGTGGCTTGTGTGAGACTAGCGAGGTTAGTATGCGTGGGTTGGCTTGAGGAGAGGGCTTTTTTTACTGAGGGTATAGGTTCAAGTGAGCTCGGTTGACTTGGTTGAACCTCCACAACAGATACTTGGCCGCACGATTGACATCATTGCCGCCAGAGTAATCTGGAAAGTAATTGCCGAGTGGTGATCGTGCGAGTTTTGCCTTGAACAGATCGACCTTGTTGAGGAACAGGATGATACTCGTTCTCATGAACCACCGGCTATTGACTACCGAGTCGAAGAGCACCAAGCTTTCCATCATCCGGTTCTAGGGGCGCGAGTCAGTAATGGGCAAAATACTCCACTTGGTTACATACTTGTGAGCTTTCTTCTAACAGCACTTGATCGTATTCGCTCAATGCCACGCAGAAGATGATTGATGTGACGTTTTCGAAACAGTGTATCCATTTCTTGCGCTCACTCCGTTGACCCCCTACGTCGAACATGCTGTTTCATGTTAGCCTGAACACCAGAATATGGTTTGAAGGGGCGCACGTACTGTATGCTGAGCTGGCCCATCGTGAATCTTGTCTCGTAGATACCGGTGGTCTTGGTACGCGCTCGTAGGACGTCGGATTCGATGGGCACGTAGTTGGGGTCGGATATTCGTTCTACCTCGTCGAAAAAGCTGAAAGGGTCAGTGTGGTTGATGGAGAGGGATGCGCAAACCTACTATGGGGCGGAATCCATCAGGTAGAACTCGCTCGAGTGCTCGAGGACCTTGCCAACACATGGATCGCTCCACATGGATGTGATGGCTTGGCCTACCCGTACATCGAGGGGCTTCTCGGGATCAGGATCGACTGTGTACTCGAGCAGGTAGTCGCAGAGCTCGGCATTGCCTGGCTTCTCGGGGGTAACGTCGAATTGTCGCATGGCGCCAATGAGGGCTTTTGCGCAGTCGATGACGTTTTTGTATATAGTCAGGCGGTACATGGCGAGCTCATCCTGCGTGTAGCCGTTCTGATGTATGATCTTCATCTGCTTGACTATGGTCGACTTTCCGCTTTCTCCGGAGCCTGCAGGGCGTGTTAGCAAATGTAGCGGCTGCCAGGCTGGAGCTACTCACCCAGCAGCAGGATCTTGCACTCCCGCCGTAACCGTCGCGAGTCCTCCTCGAGCTTGCGGTCAATGGCCTGGCTGCGCTTCTTCTGCTCGACATCGTCATTGTTGGTGCTCATGCAGATGCCCATAATGCCGGCGTGTGGTGCGGCTCGCGGCCGCGGGCGCTGGGGGGGAGTCGGGCGCGGGATAATGATGGAGCACTAGGCTCAGCGCGTCGCAGAAACGTCGTCGTCGAATACAGGCGGCGATGCGAAAGAGCGTGTGGTCCGGATGGCGGCGTGACGGTTGGCGCGTTGCTGGAGCTGTGGTGACGCTTCCGTCGGCTTAATCCGACACGCAGCTCCCGTCAAAGGGGGCCTCGCAACGTGGGCGGGCGCGGCAGCGAGGTCGCCAGCGTGGATGGCAGCAGCGATGGAAGCGGGGTCGGGCTGAAGCACAGGGACGGACGGGGGTTTGGTATGCGACGGTGGTGGTGTTGTTGTATGGACGGTAGGGTCGTCTTGGTGAGCTAGATCCGAGACTCCAGGGCTGCCTGTGGCTCGTGCGGAGGTGCCTTCCCCAGTAAGTTGATGAGGAAGGCGCGGGATCTGGAGAAGGCGCAATCACCACTTTCACGGCGTCGGCGTCGTCACAGGAAGCGTCGTTTGCAGCGGAGTGCCGGGCGAGTGCGTCGGGCAGATGCGCTGGCTCGTCTGCTCACAGTGCGAGGCGTGGATTACGAGAGGGTGATGAAGGCGATGAGGGCAGGCGCGATGCTGCTAAGCCTCATTCAATCGTGGATGCTAGAGCAGCGATCAGGGTAAATGGCACGAGCCAAGCTGCGGAATAAGGCGCGCTGGAGCGAGCGCAGAAGGGCAAAGTGCTGGCGGATACTGGCAGTGGAGATGCGATGCAATGCAATGGGAGGTGGTGGTGCCCCAACGACGCTCGAGGCCATGTACGACGCCGTGGCTGCCATGGCTCGTGGCTGTCATATCCGAAAGGCATCTATCTCGGCTTACCACCCGCGGCTTTCCAACACGCAGTCCACCACGGCCCCTTGATACAACGGCCCCTGCACTACGCGCTGCAGCTGTGCCTCCAGACTTCTATATACAGGACCTGCAGTCTGCAGCTTCGCTCCTCTGCTCTGTGTTGGCTTCACAATGCGACCGCGAGGAACGGCTCAGCCCCCAAGTCTCAATCTGGAACGCCTCCACGATAGAGTTTACCTCGTCGCCCAGCCAGCGCCAACACCATGCAACTGCGTGGGACTGACATGCAACGGCGTTTCCGAGGTAGCCATGTCCTCGGGGCTGCCCTCTCCAATGTAAAGTGAGTCTAATTTAAGTCTGGCACGAATACAATTGCCTCTTGGTCCCCTGACTGAAGATGAATGCGAGCCTCTCGTCAGACTGCCCTGCCTCTCCATCAATATTGGCTAGCTGCAAGCGAGGCTAGCTGGAGGCTGACCAAATACATCTGTCGGGCCCAATTCCCCACCTTTGGCGACTACGGACATGTTTTGGTCGATGTCGTGCATTATCAGGACATCCGCTCGGGTGGGTTACAACAGAAAAGAGTTGACGGGGCCACATGTCAGCAATCGCGTGCATGTTTCAGACCGCTACCATGTTCCGTGATAGCCGCAGCATACCATTCACACGCTTTCGGAGCGAGCCGCAAACGAAGCATTACGCAACGTCATATCAGGGATGCCACGAGGGCTGGTAATCGGCCCTTGAAGTCAGGTACCGTTCACGCGTCGTTGATATTCTCGCCGCTAAGCTTGAAGACGACGACAAGTTTGGATCCATTGGTAGGAAAGCAGGGTGATGAGAAATCAGAACATCAGGGAGACGGGCCCAACAGATAAGATAACGCGGTACTAGAGGTCATATATATAGGCATGCGGATGTGTTCTAGGTATACCTTCTTCATACGTCAATATTGCAGGTGTATTCGTGCCGTCAGCAAAGTCAAGGTTGTCAACGCAAGGACAGGCTAGGACAGGTTATACAACCAAGGCAAGTCAAGCTGCCCAGGCATGTTGGTCGTTAAAAGAGCAAGTGTGGCTGCATGCCAGCTGCAAAGTCACCGTTCGGGGTGGGCGACTGATGTGCACGGACCAGACACGTGAATGGAGGGGAAGGCCGCGAGTGAATGCGGAAAGAGCTTCGAGGTCGCAGTGGGGTACAGTGACAGGACAGGATGCATTGCTGTGACGGCCTTTTGCACCGCCAGTAAAAGCGCAGGAAATGGCTGCGCTGGGTGTAATGCACGGGCTGTAATGGAAATTTCAAAATCCATCGTGACGTCACCAGAACAGGCCGAAACCTGTGTGAGCGACACTTCCGTGCCCGGGCCATGTGCATGCGTCCCTCCATCGCATTTGGTGCCTGCCCCTCGATTGTCTTCTTACCTTCACCTCTTCCTTTCCGCACTGATCTGCATTCTCGCCACGCCCTCGAGCCTCATCCTTGTGTAGCACATAGCTGAGGTCATCCCGTCGGTGCCTCGATTGTCTTCTCGCCGACCCGCTTACTGCCAACGTTGAACATTCAAAGCGGCAGCCAAAGCATCCCAACGTGTCCAGCCGTCGACGTTCGCGACACCCCTGGTGCAAATTCTGAAGACGACAAGAAAGATCCCTCGGAGCTGTGTCGCGCAAGCCCTTGATTGCCGGACCTAGCCACCGAGCCCAATAAAACCTGCCCTGATCTAGCAGCGTCAACGTGCGACTAGAGAGCCCCGACGTATTCGCGAATACCCCACGACGTCCTACTCGCCCTCTTCCACCACCACAACCCCCAATTTTCGCCCAAGACCGTTTTTCGCGCCTGTCGCAGCATCATAACCACCAACAATCATCATGGCGGAATTCGTACGCGCCCAGATTTTCGGCACCACTTTCGAGATTACCAGCAGGTGCGGGCATACCCCACATTACGTCTTCTGGCATAACTGACATCGACAAGGTACACCGACCTGCAGCCCGTGGGCATGGGCGCTTTTGGTCTCGTCTGGTACGACTCCCGCAACCCTAGACACGAATTGAATGTTGACTCGGCCACAGTTCAGCCAAGGACCAGCTTACTAGCCAGGCCGTGGCTATCAAGAAGATCATGAAGCCCTTCAGCACCCCAGTCCTGTCAAAGCGGACATACCGAGAGTTGAAGCTCCTGAAGCATCTTCGACACGAGAATGTGGGCAATGCAACTGCCGTTCCCCAGCGAAAATTCTAACATAAACCAGATTATCAGCCTGAGCGACATCTTCATCTCTCCCCTCGAGGACATGTAGGCAGCCACATTACCACCGACCCAAGCAAACACTAATTCGCCCAGCTACTTCGTCACCGAGCTCCTCGGAACCGATCTGCACCGCCTGCTCACCTCCAGACCGCTGGAGAAGCAGTTCATTCAATACTTCCTCTACCAGATTTTGGTGTGTGGCAAAACCTCCAGATAACCAAGAAAATGTGCTGACTTCCAAAGCGTGGCCTGAAATACGTCCACTCCGCTGGTGTTGTGCACCGCGACTTGAAGCCCAGCAACATCCTCGTCAACGAGAACTGCGATCTCAAGATTTGCGACTTCGGTCTCGCCCGTATACAGGATCCCCAGATGACGGGTTACGTATCTACCCGATACTACCGAGCCCCTGAGATCATGCTCACATGGCAAAAGTACGATGTTGAGGTTGATATCTGGAGTGCAGGATGCATTTTCGCCGAGATGCTCGAGGGCAAGCCGCTCTTCCCTGGAAAGGACCACGTGAACCAGTTCTCCATCATTACCGAACTTCTCGGTACACCCCCCGATGATGTTATCCAGACCATCTGCAGTGAGAACGTAAGTAGGACGATGCAGACTCAGGAGCAACTCGCTAACTTTACCAGACACTGCGATTCGTCCAGTCACTTCCCAAGCGCGAGCGACAACCCTTGTCCAACAAGTTCAAGAACGCCGAGCCTCAGGCCGTCGATCTCCTAGAGAACATGCTGGTCTTCGACCCTAAGAAGCGTGTACGAGCGGAGCAGGCTCTCGCTCACCCATACCTCGCCCCATACCACGACCCCACTGATGAGCCGATTGCGGAGGAGAAGTTTGACTGGTCGTTCAACGATGCAGACCTGCCCGTTGACACGTGGAAAATTATGATGTACGTCTGGCCGAAGAATGTCACATACACGAACTAACACACTACAGGTACTCTGAGATTCTGGACTACCACAATGTTGATGCGGCGGCACAGGAGCAAGAGAACAACGGCAGCTAATTACAAATAATGTCTACCAATCTCGAGCTAGAACCATTTGCAGTCTCTAAGACAACGAATCATGCAGTTGCCGAGGCTTGACGTATCATCTGCCTGGCGCAGGCGGAGTTGGCTGTTCCCAATGATTCCCGGGGTCTCGTCTTGTGGACCTATGTGACATGAAGATGCGCGGTAGATGGGGCATGGATTTGTTATTGTCATTGGAATGACCATTGCGGGTACACGAAAGGAATGTTCATGACGGAAGTGAAGGCTTTGGTCCACCTAGGTAGGAATGTGAAATCATATTATCAAACATACGTTACTCGTCGCTTTGCACAAGATGACTGGGTGACTGTTTTGTGCGCTGAGATCAGTGGTGCAATCCGTTAGTGAGAAGCAAAAGATGACAAGACCCAACACAAAGACTGGGTATCCATGATGTGCGGTGCACAAAAATGAGACTAAGGAAGAGGCTCCTTCAGAGGTACCCTGGCACTGGTGTCCGTGAGATCTCGGGCGTGATCACTAACTTGGGAACGGGTGGAGATCGCCGAGGCTTCGGGCTAGCGCTGTAGGGCTGACTGAGGGACTGCCGTTTCGTCACCGCTCTGAGCGCGTCCGCAACGATTCAAGGACGCGAGCCTGGTCCCTATGGCCCTACAACCCTCCTCTCTATATCTTTTGAGTACTATGCGATAGCATCTCGATCGCACGATAATGGCGACTCTCAATCCACTTGTCTGCGTCGTCGACTTCCACCATGCGCGGTAAGCTTCTCCTTACAAGTAGAGTTGCAACCACAGATCGAGACGGCCAGGTAATGGCTAACAACCATATGCAGGGGCCCAGAAGTGGAAACATGGCTGGGTGCAGAAGAAGGAACCGACCCAGCAGCGGACAATGACTGGTCGTTGCTGCCATTCATGGCCTTGAGTGACGGTGCGCATGCCTCTGCAGAAGACTACTCCTACTTTACCCTCCGCCGCGCGCAAACCTCGACTGAACCCGCGACATCACTCTTCGGTATATCGTGTACGCGACAACTCGATGCGAGCAAGCTTATCGATCGGCCGGCTGAGGTTACCAGGAGCACGGTGCAGAAGGCTGTCGTTGTCATCAGCGATAGTCCACAACATTTTGGGGCTATCAAGGCGCAATTAAGTGTTGTCACACAGCTATGGTTTAACCAGAGGTAGGTTGGGTCTCCATGATAGATTTGGCATACAACGTGGAGCTGACGCGTCCGTAGAGACTTTACGGATATTGAGATATTGGAACGCTTCACGGAAAGTCTTCCACAGCTGCTAAAGAACCAGGAGGGACAACAAGATCATTATTTCGGTATCTCTCTTCGCGAATTCATACACGAGTTCAAATGGCAGACTTTGGTTCTTTTCAAATGCGCCTTGCTTCAACCAAAGGTACGTCTTAGTCTATCCGAGCTAGCACGTTCAGTCGCCGTTTACAGAATGTCTTACAACCATAGGTTCTCTTCTTCGGCTCCCATTGCGAACGATTGTGCATGATGCAGTTTGCTCTTATTTCACTGATACCCGGCCTGATACGCCACCTACAAGATGCTGCAGATCCCAAGTTCAATTCTTGTGAGGAGAAGTGTGTCATGCCCACTTCACTCAAGACGTCTGAGCGTGCTTCCTGTTAGTTCTTGCCCTCGTTACTACGCTCAGATATACTAACTAGACTTAGTACTAGCATACATGGGCCTCCCGTTGCAGCTATTCGGTACAGGCTCTCTATTCGGACCATACACCCCACTTCAGCAACTCGACATACTCGCAGATCAAGACACGAAATCCTACATTGTCGGCTCTACAAACTCGCTGTTACTTCAGCAAAGAGATCGATACAGCGATATCCTTATCAACCTCGACGATCATACCGTAAACATTACCTCAGCCGCGCTGCGAAATGCATTGATCCTGTCGACACCGGACCGGAGATGGATCGACTTCTTGACACAGACGATCAACGATACATGGGATGAAAATGATCCAGCACGACCGAAGGACCATGGATACGCCGGCAGCGAAGAGTTCATCCGTATGCAATTCGAAGAGTACCTTCTCGCTATGCTCAGCTCGGTGAAGTACAAAATATACATGGAGAAGAATGCACACAAAGAGAAGTTGATCACAGAAGTTGAAGGTGACCCGGCGAGCGAGTTCTCAAATGAATGGGTACATGCCTGGATGCAGACTGAGAACTTCCGTATCTGGAATAAATTTACAGATTCACACCTCTTCGATATCGTCGATCCGAAACACCCTTGCTCTGGTGGCCTATCGATGGAAGACGTCCAACGCCGATTGGCACAGTACGTTCCCTCCTTCTTTTAGCAGCCCCGTCAGCCCGACTAAACCTCACCCTTAGTCTGTTTTCCAACCCAACCTTCCAAGTCGTGTCTCTCGGCGTATGTGTGCTGATGTTCGCGTGGCGATTAGGCAGGTAGCAGAAATGCATCTTGACGAGCGACTGGAGAAATCAAGAGAAGTCTTGGGTAAACAGATTGCAGTAGGCCAACAAAAGGTCAGCTCTGCGTACAACCGCTTGTGGGCAGAAATGGAAGCTATGCGTGAGGCGCAGAGGAAGAGAGCCGAAGAAGCACGACTACAGGCAGAGAAGGAAGGAAGGCCTGTCGACGACGGGAAGAAGTGTAAGCCAAACATGCTGCTTTTGTGAAGAGGCCAATGCTAAGATATGACCAGGGAAAGCACCTCAAGCCCCCGATCTCTCGAACGCGAAGGCAAGCGCGGGTGCGTACTTTTCCAGCTGGGGCACCTGGGCAAGCGAGAAGAGGAAAGGATGGGGGACAAAGACACCGGTGTCCTCGCCTCCACCGAGTGATCTCAAGAGAGCGGAAGACTTCAAACGAGAGAAGGATGCGACAATTGGTGATACTCCGGCAAGCCCACCACCTGCAGACGTCAAGAGACGAAGTTTGTTTTTCGACGCAGACGCAGAGAAGACCAAGGACAATGTTGAAAAGGATTGATACATGGACATGTAGACTACTGGCATGATTGCAGTTCAGCAGAGAGTGTAAACTGCTACAACGATCTATAGCATTTGTTCGGAAGAAGTAAATATGTGGTATTCAAATAGTCCTCACGTAGTGGTGGATGTGATGTGCATCTTCTTGCTAACAGTCACCGTTTCAATCTTGACCACTTAGCGTTCCCTAGATTGCCAAGGTGTTGTCAAGTTAACAGAATAGATCTGCGTGCACCGTGCCTGCCCAACATAGGTAGAGAAGGTGGGTTTGCCTCTAGCGTCTTGGCCTTTTTGTGTCTCTGCAAATGTCTGGTTGTCACCATTCTTCCTTCTTCCCATCTCTTAAACATTCCTTCTTCGATCTCAATTACTCGAGTCGCAGTAGAAGCAACGGTCGGGTACACCCGATTACCATAATTCATGCCAAGGGCTTCTGATCTGTTCCGACGCATTTAACAATGGTTCTGATGATGATCCTTCCGAACGCAGAGGCAAACATATGGATAAGAGCTTTGGATATCACTGTATCCATCGATACAGGACGACACATGTAGAATGCGATGACTTCTTCGTCGAGACTGATGTAATGATCGTTCCTCTTCCTGCTGATTTCTGGTCGCTTTCTTCTACCGCGGCTTCTTCTCACACTTCCCTTTCATCATGTCTCATGCTACAGTTGCAGTATCCAGAGTAATATTTGGTCTACATTCGCAGATCTCAGCTCTACTTGGATGTGTAATGGATTATTTGGGCTTTCCATGAAGAAGTTCTCCTCGTCTACATTCTCTTGTACGATTGGCCTTAACAAGGTGTTCGATGAGAACTTGCGGTATATGCGCTTGCTCCGTAGCTACCCTTCGTTCTCACAGGTGCTACTGATCAATTTCAGGCTCGAGACAGATTTCTGGAAGCACCTGACATTCTCGACGCAATCTGATCCTGCCACACCCATGTCCAGTTGGCACAAGAACTTGTACACCCCTTGTCCCGGCTGCCTATAGTTTGTGTCCATGACGCTGATGTTCGAGCAGATTCGAAGGTACACTCAAAATCGAACACTTACCGATATTTTTGGTGGTTTTTTTTTGGTGTTCTCGCCTGGCCCACTAACGTATCTATTCTCTCGTTCACCGTGAAGCCGAATCCGTCGTCTCGGCTGTCCGTACCACCGCACTCTGCTCCTCACCACACGTCTCTTGTTTTGGTAAACACCACTCACGTTCACTTTCATCAACAAGGCTGCCTGAATCACTACATCGACGCGTCTCAGGCCCAAGCTTAAGCTAGATAATCTTCTCATAAAGAGGCTTGCCCTCACATCCACCTCTACCTCAACACCTACCTTTCCTTCAATCCTCTCCTTTGATCAAGACTTTGTTTTGACAGCCGCACCTTCTCTTGATACTCCAAACACCTAAAGAGCACTCCTTACATCATGTCTGATCCCCCGAAGTCTCTGTTCGGCGACGGCGGCAAGATCATTGTGCCCATGCCGAAGGGCAAAGCGAGTGTCGCGAGC
>Ga0058698_10000245_pt1 | contig 32904 bp, 33 predicted proteins | sample AgamicAsSfe_FD_67288 | JGI IMG/M metagenome (GOLD analysis project Ga0058698, IMG submission 67288) | Agave microbial communities from Guanajuato, Mexico - As.Sf.e | ecosystem: Host-associated > Plants > Phyllosphere > Phylloplane/Leaf | place: Guanajuato, Mexico | collected 2012-05-30
AGTGCCGACTCGCTCAAGCGTGCTGCTCAGTCTCTGACACGGGAATATCCCCTACATCTGAAGTCACTGCGCAAGTACCGCGAACAGACTGCCGATCGATTTTACGGGAGCAGCCCGTCTGATCACAGTGCGCGACCCCCACTTAATCGGGTTCGCCGCACCCCCATGCGCATCATGGCTGATTGGCTTTCATCTTTTTGATTTTGAAATTGCCATGCAGCATCAGGTGGAACGGTTCGCTTCTTGTCCGAGTCTGTTATTTTGACCAGGACAACTCCACTTCATATTGGTTGCTACAAGCGAGGCAACCTTCTTTCAGCTGAACGTTCGTGGCACCGCCACGGGAAAGCGGCATGTCAGAACGTCAATCACAGCTTCTGACACGACTCGGTCTCACCGTGCCCATCACGATGAGGCTGCATGCATTCGTGCATGAAACTTACTGTGGGTTGTCCTTCTCGAGAACGACTCGCGGAACCAGAATGCCGTCATACATACGTCGTGAAAAGAGTGGTATTACCCGGTGGAGGTCAGCCTGCATGTTTACAAGAAGGCATAAATACTTGGGATTCACTCAATGGCTCTATCAATTTGAAGATTGTAATGTGAGACTTTTGAGTTCCAGCGATGCAGTGTGATGCCTGAATCTTTCGCCCAATAGAGTGCTTGCAGCAATATGTTCTACAGATCAGCTCATGTATGCCCTGTAGTGGCAGAGTGGCGCTGCGTTAGACCTCGAGTATGCTGCAGCTGTGTGGCCATCCTCCGGCTGCACGACATGATGCAGGGTGGTCTTCGTACTGTCTCTGATGGTCGAAGGTGCAGGATGTCCGCCGAAAATAAGTATTACAGGGGACTACATTCCAGTCGTTCCAACCTAGAGCATCAGCGTTGTCTTCTCAACATCGTCGTAAAGTGCGGACCCCAACTTCAACGTTCTGATAGATAAGATACAACCACACTGTGATAGACATCAAGCTCTCACCCACCTTGGGGACATCAACCCCATTTACGCATGTATGTTCTTGCTGTCAGATATCACCTTGATACTATCAGTTGTAATCACGGGAAGTTTTATGTCTCCGCCGTGAGCATTCGCTTGCCTAGGATGCCGAAGAGCGGTATCCAGGGCTTACCCCGCGCATATGCCCCGCACCTGCATCCAGTTATCAGGACCTGACCAACCACGGCATCTGCTTTGACGTCGTAAACGCCGGATAGTGGTGGTCGGGCGATTTCCGATAATGCTCTTGAACAGATATGGTTACGTGTTAGACAGATAGAGTTACGTGTTAGATCCGAGGTAAAGGAAGTCTATCTCGCCTCGTACGAAGGCAGTCACTGCATCGCGACTTCCATTTGTTGACACTACAGAGAACGTGCCTTCTTCCAGCTGTCACTTCCAAGGCTTTCTATTGACCTCTTCTCCATTGTACAATCCCCACTTCTTGTCAACTTTACAGCTCAAGAATCACAAACATGTCTCCTCCGTCGGCAATTGAGCCCCAGGCAGGCGACGAGACCAAGCCCAACACGGTTGCCCCGAACGAGCCTGGTCTGAACCAGAAAGATGGAAAGGCGGAGATGCTTAAATTCCCCAAGCCGCCAAAGTTTGACGATCCGTACAAAGAGCGCGCATATCTGAAGGGCCGACTTGCGGCTGCCTTCCGCATCTTTGGCAAATATGGCTTTGACGAAGGTGTGGCTGGTCACATCACGTTGAGGGTAAGTAGAGCACATAACAGGCATACGAGATACTAAGACCATATAGGACCCTGTAGATCCGACAACATTTTGGGTCAACCCATTCGGTGTTGCTTTCAGCTTGATCAAGTCTTCCGATCTCATCCTTGTCAATGATAAAGGCGAAGTCATCGACGGTGGAGAGTGCCGACTGCTGAACACAGCAGCCTATATGATACACCATGCTGTCCATGACGCGCGCCCCGATGTCATCGCTGCAGCACACTCGCACTCCATCTACGGCCGCACGTTCTGCGCACTGGGTCGCAAATTGGACACCATCACCCAAGACTCGTGCGCGTTCCACAACGACCACGTTATTTACGAGTCGTTTAACGGCGTCGTACTAGCCGCGGAGGAGGGCAAGAACATTGCAAAGTGCCTGGGCGACAAGAAGGCGGCGTTACTTCAGAACCACGGCCTGTTGACCGTGGGCAAGAGTGTGGAGGAGGCGGTGTTCTGGTTCATAAGCATGGAGAAGTGCTGTCAAGCACAGCTGATGGCGGACGCGGCGGCGGCGGGACGAGGCGGAGAGACTGTGAAGATTACGGAGGAGGACGCGGTCTACACACACAAGACGATTGGGAGTACGCTGGCCGGGTGGTTCAGTGCGAAGCCGTTGTTCGACGTGATACACAAGGAGACAAACGGAGATTATCTCGAGTAGGAGTGTTTAGTCAATCCAGATCAGTCATCACATGCAAATTGGTGGCGTTGCTCGTAGGGCCCCACCGGCGTCTTAACTCCGCCGGCGGAAGACGAGATGACATATGGGGGCGCGACAAGTTTGTTTTTCTGTTTTGTAAACAAGACGTGCGTAAACGTATCACGGCGGAGAAACTGCAACGGAGCGGAGCGGGGCGGCGAAACACGCAGGTGGCCCTGGGCTCGCTCCAGCTGTGTTTGGGCGAGGGACGAGGGTGGCATGCTCGCTGCAGTTGTGTTTGCGGGCGACGATGGTGTCATAGCGTTCTGCAATGCAGGGTCGCAAACTTACAGTTGAACCCTGGAGCATCACTTGACGACTCGCAGCTTTGCCGCCGCCTACTCGACTTTTCTTTTCACGTCCTCCCAATCCTCGTACATAAAGCCCACCAACTTGCTTATTCGTATTGGAGGCGCATCACATCTGCCACAGTCGCACAGGCAAGCTGACTCTTCCTGCACGCAAGACGCGAGCCATCTTTAGCGGGGCATGGCAAAGGGTCCTGCAGTCGTAGTCGTCGCCAGGTACCGTCTCACCCACCCTTCACGGCTCCACATTCCGGCTAGATCGCTAACATCCTGCGCAGACATGGCGCGCGTCTCGATGCGGCCGACAAAGCATGGCATCTCTCTTCACCGACGCCCTACGACCCGCCTCTCACTTATGGCGGGTGGTCGCAGGCAAAGGCACTTGGCCAGCGCATAGCGGCACTGCTGCACGAGCGAGATATCCAGCAGGCAGAGGATGCGAAGAACGCGACCAGCAACGACCCCGCACATCTCGACCTGAGCAAGCTGAGCATCTCGAAAGAAGGGAAACCGAAGAAGAAGAAGCGCAAGATCGTTATACACTCGAGCCCTTTCCTACGATGCGTCCAGACGAGCACGGCAGTAGCAGCGGGCATCTCGCAATACCATGCTCCGACCACGCCACAATTGGGCGTGCCTACACCCCCCTCCAAAGACAATAATGGCTCGCTGGTACCCTCTGCGAAGAAGGCGCCGCGCACCAAGTCCACCTCGTCGCAGCCCCGAACCTTCGAACCGCTCGCCGACCCCAATCTCGAGATACTACCGCGACCCCACACAGGCCCGGAGAGGGTGTTGCTACGCATCGATGCCTTCCTGGGCGAATGGCTGTCTCCCGAATACTACGCTGACATCACAGCGCCGCCAAACTCGACCATGATGGTGGCAGGCGCCAAAGCAGATCTACTGCGGAGAGGCGACTACATACAAGAACAGCCAAACCCGAACAGTACCAAGGGCAACTTTCCCGGCGGTTGGGGGTCTGGGACCAGCACACCCACCACTGGCAAGAGCGCTGGTACAGCCATGGGCAGTCTGGCACAGTTTGCGCCGCTGCGTGAACGCTCCAGCAGTTACGCTGGCCCACTGGGCCTCGAAAGAACGCCGTCAAGAGAAGCAACCGCATCACTAGCAATGCCCATACAAACGCCAAAGCCCACTGCTGTACCCAAACGCATTTACCAGCCGCCAAACCCTTCATACTCTGTCTCTCCGGCCGATCCGATACCGCGAGGCTACGTCGCGCATGCCCAAGAAGCCTGCGTTAAAGTAGACTTCCAATGGGACAGTATGCGTCCACCACAAAACTGGGGCGATGGCGGAGAGTACGGTGATGAATGGAGCACAATGCACAAGCGGTTTAGAAGAGGCCTTGCGGGCATGATGGAGTGGTACAGAGTCCACGGCACAGCGCCCCCGAAGGATCAATTTCCTGGCTTCATGTTTAAGGAACCCTTGCGCCTAACACCGCCGCCCATATCGCACGCCAAGTCAGACCCATTCCCAAACTTCAGCGACGATCCAAATGCGGATGATGAGGAAGAGCTGGTTTTGATTCTCATAACTCATGGAGCAGGGTGCAATGCTCTGCTAGGTGCCATGACGAACCAGCCCGTCTTGATGGACATTGGTCTAGCATCGCTTTCCATGGCCGTTCGGAGAGACGAGCCTAAAAAGACACCCGCACCTGCCACAATACATCAGCGGAGACTTTCGGTAGCGGATCCCGGCATGTCAGATACCTACGACATGAAGCTCTCAGCTTCAGTCGATCATCTGCGGCCTGGTGTTGACCCTTCGAAGCCGCTATCTGCGCAGAGGCAGACACAATCTCCAGCCATCCTAGCAAGCCCATCGTTAGACTCGCGGCGAAGATTCACGGGATCGTCGACGACTAGCAGTCCACTTGACTCGCCCTTCTCGCTCGGTGAGCCATACAGAAACAGTCTGAGCTCGTTGGGAAGCATGCGGCGAACTTTGAGCTCTGGATCGAATTCCAGATTCATGCAAAGTGCGACAAGCGGGACTGCGTCTCCAGCAGGCGGACTATGGGGAGGTTCAGGGACAAGCACACCGGCGACCGAAGCGGACATGGCCCTCAACTTCTCAAACCAGCATCCACAATCAAAGGCTGCTCCTAATACTTCCACTGCATCCAAATCCAAGAGCAACTCGATTGCACAGATGGACGGTGCATCTGACACAAGCAACCACCTGACAAAATTGGACTCTAAAGAAGAAAGGGAGGTCAGCGATAAACCCACTCCTCTAGTCAGTGCTCAAGTCCGCAAACAGAGCGCTCCGACAGCATCTGGCGGTCTTTGGGGCGCGAAAGTAGCCCCAAAGAGCAATACTGGGCTTTGGGGACCACCAAAGTTGGATGACGTGTATGAACACCGTCAAGGGCCTAAGAGGCGCTGGACGGTCACCGAGAGGGAGGAGCCTTGAATGTTTTGTGTTGGTGTGTTATTTTTGTCTCTAGCATATAGCGATTGTCTACTCCGAGTCATTACTGTATGTGTCGATCGAGTCATTGTTAGCATTAGCGGCGGGCGGGTAATGGCGTTTGATAAGTAACGGCTACGGCTATGAATGAAACATACCACTCAAGAGTAAACGAGATCTGTGAACGTATGCATGTTTGTACGATCAACACGCGTTGTGCTCCGCCTAATCTCGCCCGATGACTGCCATGCCTAAGGCCTGGAAGGCTTGGAAGTTCCACAAACAGCAAGTGACGCAAGCTTGTCTCACGGGATCGTCACCAGCTGCAGAACGTTGCATTACCTATTACAAAAGCATCAATCCTGGAGTCTTTGGTCGGAATACGTAAATACCGCACCCGAGCTGCATACACGTTTTAAGAGCACACCTTTGCATCTTGCATCGTCCCGCCGTTCATAAACCCCGTTCCAACCCACACTTTTTGCATTCGCGACAACCGCGCTCGCCGCGACAGGCAGCCCCAGCGCACTTCGAGACCTTAGCAACCCCACCGTTCGTCCCCACGTAACACGCTAAATAGATCATTCGCATTTGCGCGGGAACCGCAACACGGCATCTGATAGGCAGCGGTGGTCGGGCCGATAGATATCCAGGCGGGCACTTCACACGCAGGCACACTTAGTGCAATCCCACAAGGAAGGTTGGCTTGCATTGACACTTTGGTGGGCGAACTATTCACGCTTTATCCGTGAACAAGTTTGCTGCAAGTCGGTTTCAACCATGTCTGTCAAGTTAGTATCCTCTCCTCCCTCTCTCTTCTTTCCGTCTATACTCTCTCCGTCCTGACCTGGTGGTGTTTGCTTGCTGCGCTTCTTGCCCCTCTACTACCCCGCGGATTGTGCATGTAGCTTTTGGGCGTACTTTTGAGGCAACTTTCATTTCAGCATAGCAGAATGGGGTTCAAGACGGAAAAGATGAAGAAGACGAAGCCTAACCGCAAAACTAGTTGGGTCATGCTCGCTGAGAATGGCGGGTACACACCTCTCCCTGGCGAACAGACACTCTACCAGTCTCCTCCCCGAACCACACTCTCGCTACAGACTAGCCATCGGAATCACCCCAGCGAGTCGTACTCGCAGCAATGCAAGTCGGGCGTTGTCTACCTCACAAATCGACGGGTATGTATACAACCTCACCATTTTGTGGACCTTGCCGACTAACCTTCACATTTAGATGATCTACCTCCCCGTCACCCCTACACCACAACTCCAATCCTTCGCCGTACCCATCCTCAACGTCACAGATTCCCGCGTAACAGCACCCTGGTTCGGCGCAAACAAATGGGAAGCCATCATCCAGCCCGTCCAAGGTGGCGGCATACCACCACAGCACGCCGAGCTAGACCTGGTTATGGAGTTCAAGGAAGGCGGCGCGTTTGACTTCGCAAGCATATTCGAGCGGTTAAAGGAGCGGTTACGGCAAGCTGTCGAGGTAGCGCGGGAGAGTGGTGGTGACATGGAAGATGGAAGCAGAGGCGTTGGCGGTGTCAACATGAACAACGTACACCTGGAAGACCTACCTGCATACGAGGAGAGCAGACAACACGCCAGAGTTCCAGAGCCTCCTCTTAGCCCGCCTTTGGATGGTTCTGCATTCGGTACCGGCGGTCCTGTTATTGCGGCGCCCACGCCATCAAGCCCACAAGCATCCAGTCCGTTATCGAGCCCGCGAACACAACAGGAGCATTTTGAGCCTCCGTCAGACCCACCGCCAGGATATGAGGAGGTTCAGAGAGGTAGCATTGCAGACGAACTGGAGAGACAGGTGATGAATAATCCATGGCAGGAAGAAGAAGCAAGGCGGTGAGCCGAAGAATATTTTCATGATTAGATGGATGTGTTTGAGCATGGCGTTCCGGGGCAGTCGGCTTTACATGGCCGTAGACATGTCTTGTCACATTATCTCAATATTCCGCTTGGTAGACTTCTTGAGGAACAACTTATAGTCGGTGTGTCCGTTGGCTTTAGACGGTCGCCAATACCATATTCTTCACCTCGGATACCTGCACGTCCACTAGTTGGTGCGACATGACTTCGGTCAGCATCAGCAACTCAGCAGTCAGCTCCACGAAGCAGCACATGATCAGGAAACGTTTCTAAACTGCGCAGATTGACATGTGAAGCGTCCGCAGACACCCCAGCCGCCCGCATATTGAGCATGTGAAAGCTAGCTCCCCCAGAAAGGATGACGCGCCCCACAAACGAGCTAACCTGAAACGTAACGTACCTCGGCGATTCGCATGCGAATGACCTAATGCTTGCCGCGACCGAACAGTAGTGTCCGCTGCTCCATATACTTCACTCCAAGCCCCCTTCTCTAGTTCTTTCTTTACACAGCTTCTGTATTAACATTACTATTCAAAATGGCCAACCAAGCACCCAACAAAGGTATGTTATGATAGAGCATAGGGAGCGAGGACAACAAGTGATGAACGAGATCGCTGACGTTTGATAAAAGTTCAGGAACGCCTTACGCAGGTCGAGGGCCATCTCACAGGTGGAAGTGGGAGCCCTGGAGCAGTGAGCTCCAAGGGAAAGAAGAGTTTGCTGGAGAAGAAGCCTGACGACGTGAGTTGCACACCCCATCTTCGATCGATGCGACACTAGCGCTTTCGAGCCTATCGCATTGCCTCGTGATGTCTACACACCTGAGGGCTCTTCTTGTCTGCGGAGTACTGTACTAACAATCACCCCAATAGATTGTCGTAACTTGCGCACTCCGTACCGCCATCACAAAGGGCGGAAAGGGTGGCTTCAAAGACACCCAAGCATCCGACCTCCTCCACGGCGCCTACAAGGCCCTCATCGAGCGCTCCGGCATCGATCCCAACCTCGTCGAAGACATTGCTGTTGGCGCTGTCCTCGCCCCAGGAGGCGGTGCAACCGAGTTCCGCGCCGCCGCCCTCGCCGCTGGCTTCCCTACCACAACCGCAACAAAGAGCTTGAACAGGCAATGCTCCTCCGGTCTACAAGCATGTGTTGACATTGCCAATGCCATCAAGTCAGGCATGATCGAGGTCGGTATCGGCGCCGGCGCTGAGAGCATGAGCACACAGTATGGTCCTGGCGCCGTATCTGAGTTCTCTGAGCTCCTCGAATCCCACAAGGAATCCGCAAACTGCAAGGTCCCTATGGGTGTACTTTCTGAGCAAATGGCAAAGGCCAAGGGTATCTCCCGTAGCGAACAAGACGCATTCGCCGCGTCGTCGTTCCAGAAGGCTACCGAGGCGCAGAAACAAGGGCTGTTCGATGAGGAGATCGCGCCTGTGACCGTCCAGTGGACGAACCCCAAGACCAAGAAGGAAGAGACCATCACTGTTTCCAAGGATGATGGTGTCAGGGAGGGCGTTACCGCAGAATCTCTTAGTAAGATCCGTCCTGCGTTTGCAAAAGACGGTTCCATCCACGGCGGCAACGCTTCTCAAATCTCCGACGGTGCCGCTGCCGTTCTTCTCATGAAGCGTAGCACAGCTCAGCGCCTCGGCCAAAAAATCATTGGAAAGTTTGTCCAAGCTTCCATCGTCGGTGTGCCGCCCCTCATGATGGGTGTCGGCCCCGCTGCCGCTATCCCCGTTGTCCTCGAGAAGACTGGCTTGAACAAGCAGGATGTGGACATTTACGAGATCAACGAGGCGTTTGCTAGTCAGTGCCTCTACTGCATCAACGAACTTGGCTTGGACCAGAAGAAGGTGAACCCCAAGGGTGGTGCTATTGCTTTTGGACATCCGTTGGGTGTCACAGGTGCTAGGCAGGTTAGCACGCTTCTTACAGAGCTGAGGAGGACAAAGCAGAGCATTGGTGTTACTAGCATGTGCATTGGTACTGGTATGGGTATGGCTGCTGTTTGGGTGGCCGAGTAAGTCTCAATAAAGGCTTATGGTCATACGATGAAAGTAAATATCTTCTCGAACGTTTTGTGAAATATGATTCAATTACATGATGTTATGAAGAGTAAAATGGTATGTGGTGTGAATGCTATATACAATGTTCGCTGGACGTTTCGCTTCAACCAAGCTGGCTGAATATAATGCTTCCTGCGTACGTCCGCATGCGCAGATTTGATTTCTTTCTTGTCCTCCTGGCCATTGATGCCGTTTCCCTACAGACCGCTACTTCTGTGCTGTTGATACCGTGACCCCGAAATCTGGCGCTACTATCGTGTCCCTCTCCTTCTCTATGGAAGTCTCTTATCGTTCCTGTAACCCGTCCCTGGACGTCGCTGTATGTCGGCTATGCCTCTGACTCGGTTTTAAACAGGCCTATGCATGAAATGTCGATGTGCTTTCTAACACACACTCCCGTCCTTTCACCCAGCATCAATGTTGTACTCGTACGGCAAGTCTCCCTCACTCGGATTAGGATGCAAGCGAATGACACTTCCAGCACTGCCCAGAGAACTCTCACTCGAGTTGGGTAACAAGGTACTTGGACTTCTTCGCGGTCTTTCATGAACCACAACAGATCCTGTGTCCGACTCTGCATCCGCATATGATCTTTGTGAGGGTGTGCGTGGCGTGCCAAAAACGGTGGAGCTGCGCTGTTGGCGCGATGGTGCGGTGCGGACGGTCTGAGGTGAATGTGGAGTTGAACTACTATCGGAGGTGGAGAGGGAACTGTTGAAAGAGGACAAGGAGATTTGGCGCTCGAGTTGGGGTGTGCGGTAGGGCAGATGCGAGTGCGAGGAGATGCTTGATTCGGAGCTGGACTCTGTGGGTGCGAGGCTGCGCGTATCAGACTCGATGTCTTGTGCGCGTGCTTCTTCGATAACTTCGGGGTCGACTTCTGTCATCCCACTGAGTATCTCTGCGAAGACCGCCATGATATCTCTGAATTGTGTCTCCGTCAAACTCGTGGTAGAGTATCGCGCGTACTCGTATTGTGCGAGGAACGCAGCGCCGAGAGAGGGTGGATTCAGTAGCCCGAAGTCTGCGAGGCGAGCGAGGTATTCGCGCAAGCCCATTGCACGCGGACGCTGAAGGAGAGTGACAATGCGCGCATCCGGCAGAGGTGGCGCATTATCAGGATACTGTGGAGCGCTTTCCTCGATCGCAGGGTCTGGCGGCGCGAGTGAAACGGCTTTCGCTTCGATGAGATTGGGCAGTTCGCAGATGACGCCCCAGTACTGCAGGTTTGGCAGATCAGGCGACGAAGGGGACGCCCAGCCAGGATGCGAGACATTGCCCCAAGGCAGCGAGTTCATAGACACGGGGATGATTGTCGCATCAGGCGCATGGTGATGGTGATGGTGGCCTTTCTTCTTGTGCACTTTGTGCTTCTCCCTCCTCGTCTCCGCTGTGTTCGGCCGTGATTCCTCTCCTTTCTCCTCATCTAGGTCAACCTCACCCCTAACATCCCTCGGCCTGCTGTCCCATGCAATGACCGCACTCCTCTTGAAATGCTTCACAATCATCCTCCGCACCCCTTTACCCACCTCTCCTTCCTCGATTGGCACATAGCTCTTCGGTATCGCCGCAAGCACAGTCCTATTTGTGTAGATGCGCGTCGAGTAGATCAACAGTACGATCAAACAAGTGAGCAGGTAGACGCCACCGATGACAAAAAGCTTTTGAAGTTCTTCAGATTTGATTGATTGATATATCGTATCCGCAGGCGTGACGGCGAGGAGGAGGAGCAGGATTATGAGAAGGGTCGTGTACGTGGTCGAGTACCAGATGCGGAAGAGTGGAATGCGCATCATGGCGGCGGCAGTAGTAGTAAGGCGTAAGGAAGGTATGCATCGGTCTGAGGATATTACAAATTATGGCTAGAGAAGTGAAATGGCGGCTACATGGCGGACTGAGGTGAGGATGAGCTATGCGATCATGGTGTTGCTGTGAAAGGAGGAGGAGGAAGGCGCCAAGCTACTGACGCGCGCTTCATGCATATGCGCGCGACCCACTCGTTTCCCACCCGCACATTAACCCTCTACCCTACAAATTCCTGATCACGCGGAGCGTTTCTGACAGTAGATATAATCCGGCTCGCTACACAGTTCTCGATCAAAAATCTCAACTCTCGCCTCCCTTTTTATTCTCTCTGCACTTCATGCAACGACCAAAGTAGAACGTTATACCCCTCACGACAGCCTCAACCGCAACAATAGTACAGACGTTGTTAGAAACGCTGCACGTCATTTCCATGTCGTCATGTTTCGAAACATTATCGACGAAGACCCCTACCCGAGCCAAGCAGACTACGACCGCTAACTGAGACATGCAACGGCGCAACTCATCTTCTAACACTTAAGTCTAATATAGTACCCGCTTGAAGCGAGAAATGTCTTAGAAACTTGCTAACTCGACAGTCATCTTCTCGCTGGGACTTCGAGGATCGAATACCTTGCGACTTTGATCGTTTCTTGCCTTCCATCACAATGGACACCCGTAAAGGCTCCCTGCGTCCACGCGCGTGTACGTCGCAGTGCGTTTGTCGCAACTTTCCCTTCCGAGCTTAGTGCACATGCGGCTACAGGTGAATTGACCTCTTCTACGCAAGAGACTGCAGCGCACCTGCAAGTTCATCGTTCGCCGCTTCGTTGGCCCCTTCCTCTCGTACGACCTTCCGAGCCCCGACAGGTACACACTGGTCTGGACTTCTCACATACTGGAACGCAACAAAGCCCACGGACGGAAAGGACATCACCCTCGCAGACCACACCACGTCACAAGCAGGGAAACAAAGTATTATGTCATGATAACATTACTGCCTAACCTGTCTCAAGGCTAAGGGTCATGTACACATACGATGGATGCTTGAAGCACCAACATCTATGAGGAACTCTGGTGTCATATCGTCAACCTCTGAGAGCCCTCAGTGCGAGCTTTTACGGTCGCACTCTCCGAACGTCCACACGTTCCTTCCTCGGCTCAATAAAGCAATCTCGGTATCATCCCACACGCCAGCCGCCGACGTGATCATACCCGCCAGTAAAAGAGAAGAGAGTAAAAAGCCTTCGTGACCAGGATTAAGAGGGGTTGAAGGCACCTCGCGTGCAGATGTCTAATCGTGTCGAGGGGTAATTTGGAGTTTTGAAAAGGCATGAAGAAGGAAATGCCGCCCACCGTAACACCATGCAATGCCGCAAAAATGACAAGTTAGAAGAAAAGGTCCAAGTCATAGCCATGTCACCAGCTGGGGTGTGTAGTCAAGGCTCGTTGAAGCCGAATCTGGAGAGGGAAGGTCGCTCAAGACTTGCGGAAATCCGACAAGACTGGGTAAATGAGCTCAAAGGCCTGGTAGATCTCCTCACGGACCTTGGCACCAGTAAGGACGATCTTGCCAGACACGAAGATCAAGAGGACAATTCTCGGCTTCATCATACGGTAGATGAGACCAGGGAACAGCTCAGGCTCGTAGGAAGAGAAAGTGTGATGGCGAGATGCAAGACCCTCGAGACGAATGGGGAAGCGAATGTCGCAGGAGCCGACAATGTTCTGAATCTTGAAGTCCTATGTCAATGTTAGCATTGAAGAAGGGATACTCAGTCCGACACAACATACGGTGAACTTTGCGCTAAACCCAAGCTTCTGGATAATCCGCGCGTATTTGCGGGAAGCAAGGCGGCTGTCATCTTCAGACTTGGCACCGGTTACAACCATTTTTCCACTCGCAAAGACCAAGGCCGTCGTCTTAGGCTCGCGAATACGCATGATCACAGCAGCGAAACGCTTGGGGTTGTATTCGGCGTTACGGGCGTGAAGAGCGATGGTCTTGAGATCAAGGCGAGCGGACAGGTTGACAGTAGCCACGATGTTCTGGAGAGTAGGCACGATGCCAGAAGGCACTTGACCGTTCTGTGTATCGGGAGTAGCCGCAGGCGTCGCAACACCGTTCGCATTTTCGGCGACCTGCTGAGTGTTCTGCTCAGTGGCAGGTGCAGTCAGGTCGAGGTTCGCGCCCTGGGGGTAGGAGAGAGATCCAGGAGCAACGAACTGAGAGCGAACGTTAGAACAAGTTTGACAAACGGGAAACATCACGAGAGCTTACCGTCTGAGCCTGTGCGGCGGTGGACGGGTGAGAAGTCAGGGAGTTTGGATCCATGATGAATTTATGATTGGAATTGGAGCGATAGACTCTTGAGGAGAGTGAGAGGTATCTTGACAGACTGCGCAGGTCAGAGTGTGTTCTAAAGCGGCAGCGACGGTCAAGCCGGGCGGACTACGAGATCGCGATGTGTAGAGCGAGGTCGGTCGACGCCGGAGGAGTGTCTGTCTATGGAATAGGTGGAGACGGTACCGGAGGCAGGAGAGCTACAAGCGAATGTGTCCCTCGCAAACGTTGACAAGTATGCCGTCGAGTAGTAAGCTGTCGCAGAGACGACGGCGAGTTAGTGGAGTAATTAAGGTGACCAAAAGCGTAGCCAGCAAGCCTTTGGCGGGGTAAGTCGAGATTGCGACTGGGGATGAGGCTGCTGTTGGGCTGTCGCAAGCTGGATGAAGCTAGCGCCGATCGCGACCTCTGAGAGAGTGGATATGTGCGGATTTAGCACACCGGAGTTTTTGAGTCGCAGTGTTAGTGAGCACGCAGCTGAAAATGTGAGTTTTCAAGTGCGGCGATGATGGTGTAGAGAGGTTGAGGTGTTGCGACAACGGCGGGCTCGGCGGAAATCTCGTGAAAAAGTTGGGGGGGAGGCCGAGAACTTATAGTGCTGGGAGCCCGCCCGCCAAGCCCTGTGAGGCGCGCTAGCGAGCAGGGGTACAGCGGCGATTGGGGCTTAGCTTCAGATAGCCGGTAGCGAGAAGATTCTGCTGTGAGCAAAAGGGGCTCCCATCATCATGCGTGACCGTTTCCCTTCACTTCCCCAGCTTCACTCCGCATATGCCATGTCGCAGTCACTGATGCAGCTTGCCTGTCGTGGTCGCGGTGCCGCCGGCTGCTTGTGCATGCCATACTGGAAGGTGCAGCGGTGGTGATGTTGCTGCTGCCTTACTGATGCTCGCAGGTCGGCCGGTGCCTTTACCTCATTACCAGCGATGACGACGCACTGACCCGGATTGAGCGATGGCCCAAATCCAGCCCGTCCACTCGACCCCGTCGCCTCACTTGCCGCACAGTGGCCGCCATCGCCCGCGCAGACTGAAGAGAAAAATCTCATCGCGACACGTCTCCTTGAAATCTTATGGTTGAGTTGCCGCCCTTTGGAATGCGTGCGACAATCTGAGACAGCTGCGCCTCCCCGGCTTTGAATGCGCACACACTCAACACGCGCTCAACAAAGCGCAAACAATAGAATGCAAAATCACGGCGACAACAAGGGCGTCGGTGGGCGATAGGAAAACATACCAAAGACCTTGAATGCGGGGATGATCGCTGAGGGTTGGAGTTGGGAGGGTGCAGCCTGGTGTGCACGACTTTTGGGGGGTTGCATGGATCGTCGGCCTATGACTCACGAACGCGCTCACCGGAAAGCGACACATCTCCCCTTACCATAAGCCTTCGCCTCTCTTGCTTTTGTAGTCTGGAACACCACCTTTCACGTGTCTTGAACCCTGGAGTAGTTGCTGCTGGAAATGATTGGGTTAGTAGTGACAAGGTATCGAGCAGGTATTGTCGAGGGTTGGTAGTGATTGGGCAGCATTCCGATATCGTCAGCCAACCCATCGTTGAATGCCACTCCATTGGGTTTTTGTTTTACATACAAAAAGTATGATATCGCATGATTGCTGCAGCAGTTAGTGAAATGTCCCCTTCATGCCAGTAATTTAGCGTGTCCCCAGCTAAGGTGAATATCTGCAGTGAGGTCGGTTTGCGTCGACGAGTACGATAGATCTTGGTCGAAACTAGTGGGTGTTCTTACGGTTTAATACAGACGACCATAGAGGCAGGGTCGATGACTAAGATAACGGCGCGCATCTAAAGCACGCATGCAACGCTGTCCTCGCCACTCCTACTGCGATCGCTTCACCGAAGCTAGTTTTCACTACTGGCGCTGTCCCTGCGAATTTCTCAACAATGAGCAACGCACTGTTTTCCATAGCAACTCCATCGTGATAGATTAAAGCGACCATTCAGTTCGTCTGCCTTGCGATGGTGACTTCGAGCTGCATGCAATAGCAAAGACGGCAGAGCATTAATACCAGATTGACTCGCGAATTCGCACCTTCTATTGATGCAATAAGAGAACAGAACGAGGACTAATCTTGCAGCCTTGCTCAGCAACTTCCAGACTTCAGTCTATAGCCCTACTACGGCACACAGGCCACGATCATAGCACCCGCTTCTTGAACTGGACGATCGGGCCTTCACGGAGAGAAATGTACGCGTCTCTCAGCTGGAAGTGGCCACGGTTCCTTCTGCCCCAGCCAAGATCAGGACGACCTTCTCCGACGCATTGTCCAGGAGCCTGTCGCACGTCGTATCTCCAGAGAGTTCTTCCAACAATCATGCAAAGTTGTATCATTGCCATCTTCTGACCTAGGCAGCTCCCTACGCCCTTGGAGAAAGGATGGAAGGATCGCTTCAAGTGGTTCACCTCATCTTGCGTATTCGAATCGGAGGCGATCCATCTCTCTGGGCGGAAGGTGTTGTAATCACCCCAGAGGGCTTCATTCCGGCCGAGCGACCACTTGGGCACTCCGATCGTGATACCTCCAGGAATATGTTCGCCAGCGATCCTGATGCCACCCGAAAGTACAGTGCGTTCAAGCTCGCTAGGGCCAGCTGGCGAGAGGCGCAAGGTCTCATACACCGCTGCTCTGAGGTACTCGCATTTTGCCATCAGATCCGGACCTGAGCCGATATCTTCAGCACTGCCGAAGTTGTTCCTAATCTCATGGACCAGCTTTGTGTACACTTTCGGGTTGCGAGTGAGGAAGAAGAAGAGCGCGGTTACTGTCGCACTCGTGGTGTCTGAGCCGGCAACAGTGAGCAGATTTGCATCGGCTATCAAGTTTTCGGTACTCAGCGCAAAATCACCCGTCTCTGGGTCCTTGGCTGTGCACAAGAAGTGGAACATGTCTTCACGCTCAGCTGGACGTTTTTCGGTTTCGTTCTTCCTTTCAGACTCGACGCGGCTCATGGCCAGATTTTCAGTAAAGGCAAAGTACTCTTTGATCTCCTTCGGAGTGATGAGCTTCATCAAGTTATCCAAACCACGAGGCTTGAGCCAAAGCAACAAGCTTCGAAATGGTGACTTGGCGAGCTACGACCGTCAGACTGAATACAAGGGTTATCATAGGGGCTAACAGCAACTCACAGGATTATAAAAGCGCAGGTATCTAGTGATGTTGTACGGAATACGCTTCAGATTGTTCGGCCCAGGCTCTTTGGTATTGTTGGAACTGCCGAAACAGATGTCACCGAACATGTCGAAGAGCAAGAAGTCAGTCCACTCCGTAAGGTTCTGCGGTCCAGACCATCCCTCGACACCGAAAATCTCACCGGGCAGTAACTCGTTCCAGCGATCGACATGCCGAGCTACAAAAGGTACGGTAGCCTTGACTGACTGATCGGTAAAAGCTAGTGAGAGGGCTTTTCTCCTCCTGGCGTGCGTTTCAACATCGGTACAGCCTAATGTGTTGAGGTCGTGTTTGTTACGCCTCCATACTTCATAGAACGGGGACTTCTTGACGTTCGCTTTGTGACCGAACATGGCATTGTAAGCTTCAGGTGTCTGGAAGAGAAGAAGATTTGGAGTCGCTCGGAATTTGTCGCCTAGGGAAGGGGGTCAGTGGGATGTATGAAGGAAGTCTGGAGTCGAATGTACCATAAATCTGGAACTGCCTCCAAGACCAAATGTGACGGTCTCCTATGCAGGCGTGGTAGAATGAGGGAATGCCTGAGATACGAGCAAAGAACGGCCCTGGCTGTTTCGCAAGAGGATGGAACCATAGGTTGTATACGGCGCAGCACACAAACTGTCTTCATGTAAGTCGAGACTGTATCATACGTTGAAGAGTCACTGACATAGGTTACGGCCACACCGATGGTGATTGGAATGGAGATGATCATTCTGAGCTAGAGTAGAAAGAGGTTCAGGTATGGGTGATTTGGAGAAACTTATGATCGAGACTGCTAGAGTTGAGCCTCCATGGCGCTTGACTTTATATCTTGCGACACCGTAGGGCTTTCCTCATATTGTCACCAACTCTATCAGACGCATCAAAGCTCCTTCCGTGCAGTCTTTCCGCCCTGGACCCTCTAGCTAGACAATCAGCCACCACCATACCAACATGTGGGCATCTCATCCTCGTTCGCAGCTTACGATGGTCTTCAGTGGCAGTAGGAGCTTCCTCCCGCGTCTGCTATCTTTTTCCACCATTCAGCCTTCTGGTTTTCTATCTCTCTCTCCGAGACAACGCTAATTGACTGCCGTCGATTTATCCGCTATGCTAGGCGATCCTCACTGAGAAAAGACGTCTCTATTAACAGCATATCGAGCATATCAGGCATACCAGCACGATTGCAGTGGCGCTTGGAGTTGACAGCAGAGAAACTCGTCACTCGATAGTCTACTAAAATCGTATGTATGTGCCCCAGTTCGAGGTTGGTTCACGGCTCTTCTTCGTGTTAGTTCTACTGAGGGTGTAAGCGCGATGGCTGTTCGAGCATAGTGGCGACCCACAAGTAAGCGGCTGTGGTGGCAGTTATCAATCTAGAAAACCGAGGCTAACCACGATCTGTGAAGCTATCGCATCTGCAGTCATCCATCTTTGAGTCGCCGACCGCGACGATGGCCATCTCAACATCAATTCTGCCAGTCTAAGCGCCATCCCATGGGGCCAGATTGGCGACGGGAGTGGAAAACGGATTCCGACATTCGCGGCGACGGCAGTCGTGTCAAAACTTGTGTTAGGAGTATGAGGGATAACACGAAGAAGGCTTGACTTTACTATCATGTTGATATGGCCTACTCTAAAGACCGAGGCTGCCTTCTTTCTTGTTTCATCGATTAACTAAGAGACAGTGAAAACATCAGGCTAAATTGTCGCAAAGATCCCAAGATAAGCGAGCGCCTTCGTAAGATTGACCGTGTCTCGCGAAAACAATCCATCATAGATACGTTCGCAAAGTATTCGCGTCGGGCCACTTTCATCGGTTACACCTCACCACGTCAGGGCGTACGAGAGGCGCAGCTTCCTTGCACAATTCGTTAACCCACAGGTCTTTGCATATTGGCCTCGCTAATTGGGTCTTGGACGGGCATTTAACCAGTCTCTCGGTACAAGACTACTGTTGACTTTTAGTTCTCCCGGTTCAACAAGCAACGCCCGGGCGGGAGGCGGGCGGCAATAGTGGCCCCAATCGCATAGCCCCGCCCCCACAACCATCCTTCGGGGCGTATCCTTCACCACCCACATGAATTCGGGCACACCGAGAACAGCCACACATATAGACATCTTACTCCGGCTCGTATATGGGGGCCAAGGAACATCTTTATTGCGGCGTCCTTGTGATACCATCGTCTGGGGACCGTCAGCTTACTATCGGTTCGCAACATCATGCGGCAGTTGAAAGGCTTGATTTGTGATACCGTCGGGCGGCCAGGACTTGAACGGTATCCTTCGCCGTGCGTTGTTAGATACATGCGTTCTGATAGCCAGTGATGCATGGCACGGTCTTATCGTAAGTGCATGGAGAATGAGGTGTTCACTTTCGCTAGGAGGCACAGTTGTTACACCCCTGATAGTCACCCTTTTATAATATATTGTCCCTTTGTGTTCGGCTTTTTTCACAGGTTTTTCAGATCAGAACACAAAGATGTCTTCTACTTCGAGAGACGATATCGTGATGGACACTTCAAGTGTCGAGAAGGCGTTTACAGACACCTCATCCCCCAATGAAGCCGAGACCGTGGCTACGGCTGATGAATCGAAGTATATCACAGGTATCAAGCTCTACCTGATCAATACTTGTCTTACGGTCTCTATTTTCCTTGTGACTCTCGAGTCTACAATCATCAGTACCGCTATTGTGGACATTACCGATGAATTAGGCGGCTACGAGAAGAGCTCATGGCTCTTCACAGCGTACATGTTGACGTACTGCAGTAAGTATTGCATTATAATATCGGATTAGTTGCTTGTCTAACCTCACTCAAGGTCTCCAGATGATCTGGGCGAAACTGTCGGACATCGCAGGACGCAAGTACACACTCATCGCTGCACTACTCATCTTCACCTTGTTCTCGGCACTCTGTGGGGCTAGCCAGACACTCATACAGCTTATCATGTTTAGATGGTGCCAGGGTATCGGAGGCTGTGGTGTATATGCCCTCACTCAACTCCTGTTCATGGAGATTGTTCCAAAGAGGAAGTTTCCACAGTACATGGCGGGTGTTAGTATGGTGCTTGCGCTCAGTTTGATCACAGGGCCGCTTCTTGGTGGTGGTATCACACTGCACGGAAGCTGGCGGTGGATCTTCCTTTTGAAGTATGTGTCTTTCCTGAAGGAACTCATAGAGCCTACTGACATTATGATCAGCGTTCCTGTAGGAGTTCTTACTGCCATTTCACTGTGCTTCACACTCCCGAGAACACTCTTCAACGAACCTGCTGCGCAGCAGAAACACCCCATTTTCTCAAAACACACTCTCCGTCGGCTCGACTTTCTAGGCGCGACGTTGATGCTGGGAACTCTTGTGTTGCTTGCTACAGGTCTGCAACAAGCATCGCTAGACTATGCCTGGTCTTCCAACAAAGTTCTTCCCCTACTCGTTGCTTCTGCACCTTTTGCGATCGCCTTCTTCACATGGCAATGGTACGCAACGCAGCATCGCACCAACCCAGAGCCTGTCTTCCCTTGGCGCTTCTGCCAAAGTCGCATACAGCTGGGCATGATCATGTATGTCTGCCAAATTCTACCATCTCCTCAAACCATTCTAACGTATACTCCAGAAATACCTATCTCTCCGGCACAGTCATGTTCGTATGCATCGCACAGATTCCCCAACGCTACATCACTGTGAACGGCCTTTCCCCTCTCGCAGCTGCCGTCCGCCTCCTCACATACGGCGCTTTCGTACCTTTTGGCAGTGGAGTTGCCGGCGCTTTGATGGGAAAACCCAGGATACCGCCATGCTGGATCATCCTCGCAGGCTCTCTAATGGAGGTTCTTGGTATCACATTGCTCGCATGGATTGACACTTCGTCGCACATTGATGCTAGTCAGTATGCATACCAGATCATTGCGGGTACTGGAACCGGTCTTGTCAACTCCGGACTTATCATGCTTGTGCCGTATGCGATGGAGAAGAGGGATTTGGGTAAGTCGCACATTATATCCTGACGCGCGTAACTTCAAGTGTCATGTTACTGACAATTACTAGCCGTTGGGTCAGCAGCTACGTCGCAGTTCCGCACCTTGGGCGGTCTGGTCGGTATCGCTATTGTGACATCTATTTCCACACCTTACATTCGTTCCCACCTGACCGATATCCTTCCCTTGGAACTCGCAGAAAGCTTGTTAGAAAGGACAGAGTTAGTGCAACATCTTTCACCCGAAACTCTGGAGCGGGTGAGGATGTTGTTTGGGGAGGCGTATAACCTGCAAGTCAAGGTGCTGATTGGATTTGCGGTGGCCAAGGTGCCGGTTACGGGTTTGATGTGGACAAACCTAAGAGTTGAGAGTAAGTGATTAGATGAAAATGATGATAGAGGAGCCTAGATTTCCTTGCGCCGATAGCTCGAAATGCAGGTCATATTCCAGAGTCCGATAGCAAAACGGGTTTGGACACTATAAGTAAGCGGCCGCCCGTCCATCAAAAACCTGCCATAATCTGCTATAAGTCCCACAAACTACAGCAACCCAATAAAGTCTAGTTTTGATCCTCGTCTTGTTCTTCTTCCTCGAAGTCACCATCCTCATCTTCTCCTAGCTCAATCTCCTTGTCGTCGTCAGCCTCGTCAAAATCTATCTCATCACCACTATCCAAGAAGTCCTCGTCAGAAAGCGAAAATTTATCGTAGTTTTCCTGCGTCTCCTCCGCCTTAATCTTCTCCATTTCGATCTCATGCGCCTGTCTCATTCGCGCACGCTCCTGTTCCTGACGGGCCATAAGTCGTGCAACAACCACCATGATCGCATCCTCACCAAAACTCGGACCCAGTGTACGGAGGATGCGGTTGATATCTCTCTGTGTGATAGGATCACCAGTGGCTTCGAAGAGTAGGCGTTTGCATGTTGGACAGGTATGACCGACGTCAAGCCAGGCGTCTAGACAGTCTTTGCCGACAATGTGGCCGCAGGCGGCGACGCGAATGGCGGCATGGCATTTTGGGTCGGGGATACCGTCTTTGGTGGGGTGAACGGCAAGAGGCTGGAGACATATGGAGCAGTCCTGCGAGGCATGTGTGTGCGACTGTCGAAATTGCTCAAGACCTAGGTTGTTGAAATCTTGCTTGTTTGCAAAGACTGTCATTGTAATTTTGGTAGAGTTGAATTATTCGTGACCGTAGTATAGTTTGTAAAGGGCTGAAATCAGTGGAAAGGCGAGTATTCAATATGTTATCTATAGTGAGAGTGAGGCGAGGGTCGTAGTGGGTCGCTCCTTCTCGAGGCAGCTCGACCAAGGTGAAGTAGTGCACGGTCATTCTACTGCTTGCTGTAATTGTTGGAGGAATCCAGATATCCTCAGTGGCTTCTGCTTGAGACTGTTCGTCACTACCGACATGGAAGTTGTAGACCTATTGCAGTGATCAGATCAACCAGTTTCGCCTCTCTACCATGGTTCGCGTTGACTCTCCGCAGATTGGTTGGTACTCGCAACCAAATCAGAACCGCTCGTTTGCCAAAACATGAGAACATGCGCTTCCGTCAACATGTTAATCGCATATTGCAAAGTACAAGGGAGCCTGTTTGTTCGTGACCGACTCTAGGTGAAATCGCAGTCATCTGATCTGTTTCTGTGTCAATATAGAACACAGTAGGAAGATGCCTGCGATATCTTAATAGGAGGATGTAGCCAGTATAACAAAATTCCTTCGTATGGGCATGATGTTTCATGCGCTAGCTGAGGCCCCAGCGTAATAATCTTGCAGCATGATCAACAGGCGTGATGCGTGCAATCATAGCGATACTCGCTACTGGTGAAGACAAAGTGAAGACAAGCAGCGTCGACGTTGTGCCGTTGGAAGTTTAGGGTTTGTCTAGAAGATAATGACCAGGCTAGGGTCTGCTAGTATGTTAGCCACATTCTGGATAGAGTCAAGGTAGCCGTATAGACGGCAGAACAATAGTAAGATAGATCGACTTCGAAACGGGTCAATGCATATGAAACAATAGTCCCTTTGCGCTCGAGCATGTATTTCCTGCTATTGTTCGTTTTCTCTAACCAATTTCACGCTCATTACCGTGCTGCCGTGTCTTGTCCTCCAGTATCAATAATTCGTCAGTCATCAGCAAATCTGCCCCCGGCTACTTGAAGCGCGTGATCCCATCACCAACAAGACACACCGTATTTCCGGCATGAATGCTACTTGGAATTTAGGCTTGCATCATAACCAGACCTCAGTGGACCACGTTGGTATTGCAGCTGTCGGTGCACGCTTGGAAGAAGGTAATCTTACAACAACGCGCGGCAACAGCACTCGTCGATCAACAGATCCGTCAGTCTGGACAGCAGCTTCCTGACCCCCTGGTATAGCTATAAACATAGACTTGATACGTGTGTAGAGTGACGGCTGCGGAGGCGCTAGCAATGTTTCTATGTTTGGCTTCGGAACAGGCGATGGCGGCACGCTTATCGGGATATGAAGTGGCGAGGAAGGGAGAGACGTAGTTGTATGTTGTACTAACGTAGGTACTGGGTCTCGAGAGGGTGTTGACTCAAGTAAAGGCGGTACTGGCTGTGCTGGGGTAGGCGAGGGCGTTTTTATCGGCGCTGTTGTGGTTGGCAAGGGCTCTGGTGGCGTAGGCGGCACGGACATCGCCAGTGCCAGAGGTGCGACAACATCTGGCTCAGGAGGAGGAGGCGTGGGCGCTGCAATGGTCTCTGTAGGCCATCTGCTTGGTGCACGTGTTAACAGCCCTGCATCCTGCAGTAAGGGGGTCGATCGCTGGACGGGTGAAACGAAAGGGTCCTCTTCCATATCTGGCATAGATACTGGCTGGCCTGACGCGATGGCTGTTCTATCTCTCAAATCGTCGCTGGGTCTTGGGCTTGCCTCTGGTATTGGATCCAGACGTGCTATTGGCCGACCAGAGTACGTTGGCGCTGGTCTGTCATCGATCATCTGCTTGACAACTATTGGGCCTCTTTCGCCGTCGTCCGGAAAGGGCCCTTTGTAGACCTCTCGGCGTCTGAAGCATCGGCAGCAACACAGCATGGAAAGTAGACCTCTATACCGCATCTTTCAGTAAATCAATCTCTGAGGAACAAGAACGTGTGTGACAGCCACAATGTGACGAATGGTTTGCGAAGTGTTGAAGGAAGAGAGTGGACTTCAATGAGCGTGCAAGTTGGTCTATATGACAAATATGAGAAGAGTGCAATGCACTCACAACAGCAGAGCGATAGCCGCAGCAAGACCTCCAATGAGACCATTCCTTACGTTGCGTCCACGGCTGTAAGCTTCATCTTCCGCCAACAACAGGTCCGCATGGATGTCGCGGCGCGAAAGGCGAAATGGAAGGTTCAGCCTAAGCGACGATGCTCCGGAGGTCTGCTTGACCGTCGGGGTGCTGGTAGCACTATACACACCTGTCAGAGCCACAGAGGTTGTCGAAGTGGGCCGCGACTTGGGTACACCCTGCGACGCGCTAGTTGGTATGTCTTCCTCCGATGGATACCATATTCCGGCCTTCACTGTGCCATTTCCTGTAGTAATACCAGCATTTTCCTCCTCAGTGCAGCTGAGATATGCCTCCCGAATCCAACAAATCGGTGCGGGAGAGGTTCCCGCGTCGTTTTTGTGATCAGAAGTGCTAGGGCCTTCGGTACCAAAGCTGGACAGATCGACATTGCGACCCATACTGATGTCATCGCCTTGAATGACGCGAGTGAAGACAGTGAAGGCGGTCTCTGGCTGGTAATACGGTACTTGGTGGCCGGCATCATAAATCCGAGAGAACGAGAGGTTGCCATATTGACGGACTGCTCCGCCAATGTAGGAATCGTTCACAACAATGTCCGCATACCCAGCCTCCGGGAAAGCCGTCTTGTATTCTGGAACGAGACCAGCAATCTCAAGAGAGTAGTTTTGTCCTCCATACCAATTGCATATGACATCAGCGTCACCGTAGATGAGAGCGACTTTGATACCACGAGCAAGCAGATCCGCTAAAGCGGCGATTTGCCCTCCGCGGGCTGCATCTCCATCTAGGCAGGACATTAGTAAGATTGTTCCGCAGACAACCGGGAATAACATATAGTGACTTACTGTATTGGAAAACATTCGCAACGGTATAGCTAGTGGAGGTGAAGTTGACCGGTGCGCCAATGGATTGTAGGAAACCCTCTTCGTTCAAATACTCTGCGAGTGGAACAGCAGGCCCGACCGTTGGACCAGCTCGGAAGTCGTAGATACTCCTACCAGTGGTGTAGGCAACACTAGAAACCGCTGTGCAGTTATAGATGGCACTGTAGCATAGATCGTTAACGTCTTGGTCGGTACTAAGACCTTCGGGGTCGTTGAGGGCTGCTAACGCGCCGCACTGTGTCACCAGATCTTGGCAGCCCATGTCTACGTGGAGTTCCGACACCAAGTTTTGATAGGTAGTGAGGTCAATGCCTTCGATGCCATAGGTGTTGTTGTACATGAACTCCAGGCCAAAAAGTGCCGACCCGTAAACATCCATTGCGCCGTTGACGATGCCGAGTGACCCAAGCCGAATGTCGAGCGCTTCGGATGAAATCTCACCCTTTTCCCGACGATCATTCTGGCTCTCGTAATAGTCGGCGAAAAGTGGACCGTAAGTACCACCGTAGCTCTCGCTGAACAGGTTGACATGACAAGGCTCGATAGTATCGCTGTGGGGTCGAGCGCCAGGGTTGTACTGAGGGAACGCCGATAGGAACCCTTGGAGGAAGTGCCACGATGCTTGTGCGGCAACAGTAGTCAGGTTTTCTGTATTGGCTCGAATAGCAGAAGGGAAAGTGCCGTTCTTAAAGCGCCATTCGGGAACGTCAGCAGGAAGTGGGGAAGGTTCCATGAGCTCGTCCCGACCGGTATAATCAGGTATACTAAAGTCCACCGAAGCGTTGCGGAGCTCATCGTATGAGAAGCCGACTTGGGTAGGTTGGTCGATGAAGATTACGTTGGAACTGCGATCCCATCCCCAAACCCTGGTCTGCGTGGTGTAGCTGCCGTCTGGACCTTCTACAATCTCACAAGGTCCCATCTCTCCGAAAAGCCCGAACATGCTTGAACCGCCAGGTCCTCCATTCAACCAGATCGTCAATGGTGCAGTTTCGGGGTTCTCACGTGCCTCGAAGAACCAGAAGAAGGTATTGATTGAGTAATCCTGCTGGAACGGCTCAAGCGTAAACGGAGGAAGATTGACATATCCAGTATACTGCTTCTGCGCCTCGAAAGCCGTTGCACACGAATGGGCGTCGGGCGTTTTATAGGATATGGTGATGCTAGGGTCGACGGGCGATTTGATGACGGTATCATAGGTTACAGGTAACGGATATTGCTGGGCGACTGACAATCCAGCGTGGAGAGCAGACATGAGAACGATGGCGGGTGATTGGATCTAATACCCGTCAGTGATTGGCCAGCGTGCGCAGGCGGTTAGTGTGCTTACCATGTTGACGAGAACCTGGGTAGCGGAAAGCTATCGCATGGGAATGAGGATAAGAGACCTATGAGGTGCCGCAGCGACCAAATTATTACAACCAAGCAATGCGCGGTTCTGCGTCTCTGATCCCGCAAGTCGAAGAAGTGAAGAGAAGTCGCCGACGACAGATAATTGGTGTGCCATGACGAACGTATTTGTACCGCAACTTCCCTTCACCTCCCAAGAGCGACGGAGCGCGACTTTGCTAATTAGGAAAGCTCCTCGCTCACTGCAAGGCAGCGGCGAGGCAAGTGGTGTGCGGCTGTGTGACGGTACCTGTTTAAATTGACGCGCCTCGAGCGCTAGTGGGTGTTTGCATCATTCCACGTACGCTCTCGCGATCCTACGAGATGATTTGGACTACCCATTTCGGGGTCATAATAGACATAGTCTTTCGACCACAATAATGCAACTATATCCTTCCAATACCACAAAGTTCATCCTGATGTATCCCAAACACACTTCTTCAGTGTCTTCGCAGCGCGCCGTGTAGAGGCAATTCGACCGACTTGTAAGGACCACGCCACATCGCATCCCGGGAATCCGTGTACGGCATGAAACTGGTCGCACCCCAGTGTCGGGTACAGATAGGCTAAATGCTTACAAGGATCTACAAAGCCACCATGGGGCCGCTAATTTTACCACCCTCAGGTGTGAGTTGGCGTGGTTGACATCCAAGGCGCGTAGACAGGCTGCGTTGTGAATCGATGTAGTCAGCTGTGTAAGGCAGCGTTTGCGAGTTGCATCCTCCTCCCGTGGCCCCCATATATCCAACCAACTGCATCGGCCATGTCATTGTGGTACGGTATCCATCCTGCGTTGTGTAAGCTAGCTGTAGTCGCATTACTCGCTTCGGAATACTGCTCACCTTCAGGAGCAAAGCCGCCTGCTTCTTTTCCTTTCAACTCTTCCCAGGTCCTCTTTCCGGCAAGCCCAAGCTGTACAGCTCTCGACCTCTTGCCTCTCTTTGCGATAATCCTCACCTCGCCCTTCATGTCCTGCTCCGGTCCCGCGATGCGCCAATTCTCGTTGACTTCGTGGCCTGGCTTTGCTGCCCATGGCTGCATTATGCGCCCGTCTTCTGTCTTCTCGTCCCCAGTCGCCGTGTGCTGCGCATAAGGAACGATATACATCTTGACCTCTGCGCCATACTCCTCTCCATCGCGTTCTTTGATAAGCGCATCCCAGTTCTCGGGTTGCGCCAACCGTTTGCGCCGATGGTCGTAGCCCGAGGCAATGAAATCGGTACATGGTGTGATGTACGTCAGTTCCTTCCAAGCGTCGCTGTTCAGAAGAGTCTCGATGTCGAAGTAAGTTGTGACATCTCGCCAAGCATCACCCAGACCGAAACCATGCCAGCAATCCTCTACAACCAACGTATCCAGACAAAGACCAGGGAGCAGTGTAAAGGCATTCGCTGCATAGTATGTAGGGTAGTATTGCGAGCTCCCTGAGGAGTACAACGGGAAAGGATACGCACGAACTCGAACGTGGCGGAGTCGCGTCACTACGCTCTGATCAACGGAGAGGAGTGTTTCGAGTAGATTCTCTGTGCCGCGGAAATCTAGAGTGCAGTTGAGTGGAAGATGGCGATGCGCCTCGGCGAAGACCTGGCGACAGCTGAGCAGGAGCGCTATGCGATTAGAAGGCTCTGCGTCGTCGCTAGGGGCACCGGCATGTTTAAAGCCATGTCGGATGGTGTAACTGCTGAAGAGGAAGCCGTATATGAGTTCGCGCAACTCAATGGGTATCGTCAGAAGGTTTGGGGCGTTCATGGTGTTGTCGCTACTGCTGTTGCACCAGCAATTGGCACTGGTTACTAGAGGCGAGGGTGCCTTGCTTATAAGGAAATCAAGGATTTTCCAAACAAGTTGCTGATAAGAAGTAGTCTATCTCAGAAGTCGGTAGCCGGGCCCAAACAAGTGGTACCTGTGCGTAAGCTGTGTCACTGGGCGATAAGCACGATCAGGTTACATGCTCTGGATCTGACGACAGCTGCCATGGCCGCCCGGTGCTGCGGAACGCGCGGATTATAAGTCATGTTCAGCTCACATCCCGGCTGGAGCTCCCTAGCAGCGGTTGTTATTCCGGGGGTGAGATGACGTTTGAAGCTCTTCGGTGCGCTAAGAACGAGCTAGTGCATGTCCGCGGTGTCGCATGTTCGGTCGCAAACCACAAACGGTCAAGACATGGGCGGGCCATTAGCTGCGCATATGCACACGTGCCACGATAGTGCGAGATCGACATGTATTACAAGATATGGTTTGCTGTGGAAAGAATAGTGGTTGACGAATAGAATGCTTTGTCTTGGGTATCTTTGATGCTCGCTCAAGTTCAGATCTGCCTCGTTGTATGGCTTGCGAGGGCTTTGCGCCATATGCTGCACTGGATGCGCTCAGTCTGACTTGGGTCGCCCACGAGTCCGCTGCTGCTCCTCCTGCAGCTTCTTCTGCTGCCACTGCCATTCTACAAGCACAGGCAAAAACTGCCACAGATCGAACTCGGGCCACAGACACTTGAGAAACACGATAGAAGTGTTCTCGTGTGCTTGCCAGAGCATGAAGTCGCTCAGCCGCTCAACACCAGAGGTACGAACGAGCAGGTCGAGGGGCGGGGCGTCAGCCGTCATCATGTTGTCGTTCAAAGTTTGAGCACTAATTGACTCTGGATCCAGGAATGTCGGCCCATTATGCAAGTCATCCTTCTCAGGCGAGTTGATGGCGGTCGAAGTTGACGAGGAACGCCCATCGTCAGCCGCAGTCGCTTCCTTGGACGAGGGCGACGCCGGCCGCGAATCAGACTGTTCCGCTACACCTTCCGTATCCTCCTCCAGCATTTGCTTGCGAATAGTCTGGGTTATGTGCGATTCGGAAAAGGTTCGCTTAGAGGGGGTAGGCAGGTTGTGTATCGGCGTGCTGTACGTCTCGACAGTCTTCATGACCGCGGTTGTGATTTCGTGCCGTGACGTGTAGGGGAAACAGACGTTGAGCACAGCTCTGGTCATGGTCAGCAATACTCTTCATGGATCGAAAGTTAACGCACTTCTTATTGTGTGCTGTCATGGCAACAGCCTTGTCCACAGCCACCAGTACGTCTGGGCTGATGAGCTCGCGCTGCCCCAGCACTCGGACGGATGCACCATAGCGATCCAGCAGAGCTCCGTGCTCAGCCAGTTGTTGCAGCTTCACCTTTGCCATGGACATGAGCGCATCAACTTCATGCTTCGAGCGCTTGAAGTTCTCTATGCTGAATGCATAGATGGTGACAACCTTGACGCCAGTTTTGTAGCAGACTTCGAGGATCTGGTAGCGATGTTAGCATAATATTGCGACACCTGAATGCCAGTCACCCATACCCTTGCTAACGACTCAAACCCGAGATTGTGTCCTTCGACTGTCTCAATATGGTGGTTTCGCGCAAATCGCCTGTTACCGTCCATGACAAACGCAACATGTTGCGGAATGGGGCCTTGCTTCAGCGACCCAATAAGAAGCTCTCGTAGCTGCCTGACTGTCCATGCGACGGGCGGCGACGTCGCAAACCACTTGTGTATACGGGAATCGTGGAGGGAGCCCATGGTGAATATTGTTGAGGTGCTTGGCTTGGGTCTGTAGGGTAGGAGCTTCGAAATATCGAGAGGAGTGCAACGTGCTTTTCTACGTTAACGAGGGGAGCGATTCGATGCAATTGTGGAACAACAGTCAGGGTATCATGGTGTATAAGAATCGATGCCAGTGGTAAGATGCTACGTAACGTATTCAAGGCGCAGCGAGCCCTGACGCGACTCCCAAGCAATGGAGCATCGGGTGGCTCCTGCAGCGGTGAGTGGCTGGTGAGGTGTGACTAAGCGTGGCGCGGACTAACCGTCGCTTCCGAAGCTATAGTCTTTGCCGAGCTTCCGTTCTTCTTTCTTCTTTCCCGACTGCGAGCCTCACTTGCCGCGTCATCATTGCTGCGCTCTTCTGCCCTGCAGTAGCATTACACGCATCACTTTACTAACCTTGCCATGGCTGAAGAGGCTCAGAACACTGTGACAGAGCTCGCTGAGCAGCTCGTTGAAGGCTTTGCCGCGCTTAGTGGAGAATACCAGGTTTTATTCGACCAGCAAAAACAGCTGGAAAGCAAGCTCTCGTGGGCAAAGCAACAGGTACGTGGCGACTTTTCGCAAACCTCCCTATCCTATGATGATACATTTTAGCTCTAGACCTGCAGCTGCACAGCGGCATTGACAGACAACCTTTTATTATCATGTACTGAACCGGACAACGCCTTACATCTCAGCACACAATTACCTCTATGGACACAGCTGACGATAAACAGTATCTTGATCTTTTGAAACGCTTCACTCCCAACACGTTGTCGCAAGACCACCTTACTTTCCTGCAAGACCTTGAGCGCGTTGGAGACGAACAACCTCGGATACATTTGAATTTGGTGGAGCAGTTGGCAAATAGCGATGATGTAGAGCGCAAGAGCCGAGCACTGGTCATCCAGAAGGCCGAGGAGGCTGCTGTCAAGCTGCATGCGTCTGAGAATAATAGCAGTGTAAAAATATGGAGTGGTCCGTCCGCAGACAAACCCGCCCCGTTACCTGAGATACAGACCAATAGAGCCACGTCACCAATAGAGAAAGACTTCACTGTTGCTGGAACACCTAGTAAACTCGCCTGTCCCTTCGCATCCGGTAGTGGCAGAGGCAGCCCGCTTGCCACTCCACGTAGCTCGACGTCCCGATTAAGCGTACGCGGTCGAAGATCAAAACGTCCCTCGTTCACCGACCCTATCCGTGCTGAAATATGCAGCAACAATCCTGCGTCGGTCACCGCGTCAGTAGCGGCGTCAGGCTCTGCTGCCGTGTGCCCCATCCGATTCCTCGACCAACATAACCCTGAGGAGGTGGCTAAATACTTTGAGAAACACAAGCATGAGCTGCCGAGAAGCCATGAGGTCTGCATCACGCGCTTCCAGAGTAACCAAGAGAGCATAGAGCAGCTTGATCGCAAGTATGGCAATCTGGTCAACATGATCCAGGGCTTAGGGCAGAAGCACCAAGTGTGGCTTCCTGAAGATCCTGATGATGCTATCGAAGAAGAGCCGGAGGCAGAGCTTCACCTAGAGACCAACGCAAAGGCTGATACCAAGGTGCAAAACTGGGCTTCAGCTGTTTCGGCAAGTCTCAACGATGGCACTCCACCACCTGAGGAAGAGTCAGAGGAGCATGCATTGGATGAGACAAGGACCGCACACTTTGATCGGGACCGGCCGCTAAAAGAAGTCAGGGTTGGCGAATCACCAAGTCGGCCATGGGGCATCTCGATACCTGCAAAGTACACCAACGCTGAGAGTTCATCCTCGGTGGGCTCTGTACCAACAGCATCGCCACAACTGCCACTCGACACTGGTCGTCCGATTGGCGAGACACCTCAAAAGACTGGCAAATGCCCTATCGATCACCGTGCGATGATGGGACAAACACCGCATCAGCCTGAAGTATCACACTTTGGTTTACCGCCACAGTCGCAGCCTCGGGCTCCAACAACACATGTACCACCTACAGAACGTCCGCCACAACCCCCCGCCCCAGAACCGCAACAGCCCAGAGAGCCCGAAGGTCCGAAGTTGGTACCGCAGATGGTGTTCAATGGGCCTGTCTTTTTGGGCTACCCGCCCGAGCAGTTGGCTATACTATTGCAAAACAGTAATCTCGGTGCGGCAATGCGGTAAACATGGAACACCGTACAAATCTTCAATTCGCTGGCTAGTTGCTTTGAGGTATTGTATCGTACTCGAAGGTAGGCTCGAACAGCTGCTTGCCTCACAACTACGCGTCACAATCGTCCTTTGATGTTGTTGTGCTTCTTCTCATGCGCTTTTGTCAACCATCATTACGTCGTGCAGTCATCGATTCTGATTTTCCAAAGGTCCTGCGAGTCGATGCTTCCACCTCTCCTGCCCAGCCATCTGGCAGCTCTTATTTGTGCAATCCTGCGACTATCTTCATTTCTTCTTCAGATCTGCCATCCACGTCCGTACGCCCTTTGCGCTATCGTGTGCTGCACGAAACACTTGACGGTCGTTAGCAGTCGTATGGCGAAACTAGCCCAGCACTTACATTGCCGCTCGTTCTCATCCAGGCCTCGCATGAAGTCGGCGCCTTCGCCTAATGCACCTCGTGGATTATGGGCTTGATCGGCTATGAGAGCCGCCCTGGCCTTGAATGTCTATGCGGGTTAGCATGACGCCGTTGCATTAATCTAGAGCAGAACTTACATCGCTTAGCACTTCGATCATCTCTTCCTCCTCAAACAGTTCCAGGATTCGTGCGCCAAGATTGTAGAAGTGTGGGGCGAGAGCTCGTAAATCGACGGTTCTTGGGTCAGCTTTGAGGGCATTCAGAACGCGCGGAGATAGGGCGGATGGAGGGTCGATGGTTACAAGAGAAGATGTATTCAGACTTTGACTGTAGATATTGTAAACATGGAATGTGCATATTATGAACATGGTTATTTACCTCAATGCAAGCATCTCGCCCAGCCATAGTGGAAGCTCGACTTTTGAACCCTGCTTCATGTCGCCGCTCATGTTACCCTCGAGATAGCCGAGGCCAGGAACGGTAAGCTCGAAAGTACATGGTACCTTTTGAGCGTCGGTAAGGATTGCGTCTACGTCGTAGTAGGAACCCATCCTTCGCTGGAGGAGTTCAGTTAGTCAAAAACAGCATACAGATGCGAAAACATTTAATTCTTTCAGCCGACATGCTGTGTTGCAGGATCAAAGAACACAAGAGGCGATCCCTGTACGAGGCAACAGACGTGTCGCGTGTCGTGCAACCAGCCTTGCATCGGGACGAATATGCAAGGAGATGAAAGCGTGGGTAGAGGAATGGAGGACGAATGTAGCCCTGCAACTAGGGACAGGGCAGAAA
>Ga0058698_10000246_pt1 | contig 32900 bp, 13 predicted proteins | sample AgamicAsSfe_FD_67288 | JGI IMG/M metagenome (GOLD analysis project Ga0058698, IMG submission 67288) | Agave microbial communities from Guanajuato, Mexico - As.Sf.e | ecosystem: Host-associated > Plants > Phyllosphere > Phylloplane/Leaf | place: Guanajuato, Mexico | collected 2012-05-30
CTGGTCGATCCAGCGGGACTGGTGCTTGACATACATGAGGTCTACCATGCGTTGAACAACCTCAGCGTAGGTCATGTCTTCCAGGTCGACTGACTCTCCCTTCTTGTTTCGGCCGAACCAAACCTTCTGGAAGTCCTTGTTCAGCTTTTCGATGATGTATTCGCGCATCTTCTTCAGTTCGGGGACGCGCTTGGCCTTGTCCAGACTGAAAATCTTCTGGTCCATCTCGTGCCAGAAGATGACACCACGGGTGGCGAGCTTGTGGATTGGCTCACCCATTTCGGAGCGAACAGTGATGACACCTCCAGCAGGGCCCTTGTAGGTCTTCTCCCAGTCACTGTCGTCGAGACCTGGAGCATCAACGATGGCCTGCTTGGCCATCTTGGACGTCTTTGCCTCCTTGGCGGTCATAACGCGGCTACCGAACAAGCAACCGTCGAATGGCATGGGTGGGTAGCCAAACTTGGTCGACCATGATCCAGTAAGGTATGGGTATGTGTCTTCCGCACTACCGAATCCGGAACCTGCGACAAGAACCAGGTTCTCGCATTTGCGCAGGCGGCCGTACATCTGCAGGATAGGCTGGTGGAAGTCTTCGAAGGAGTGATGACCACCACCACGACCACCTGTCCATTGAAGCAAGACGGGGAAGGTAGGGTTTGCTTTCGCGATGTTGATGGTCTGCTGGATAGCCTCGACAGAACCCGGCTTGAAGGCAATGTGCTTGATGCCTAGGGTCTCGATGTACTCAGTGGCGACCTCAATGGATGGCACACCGGCACCGATAGTAAGACCCTCGATCGGTACACCTTCAGCCCTGAGCTTGGCCAAGAGCGGGATCTGCCAGCCCATGGCACGCGGGTTGATGTAGATCAAGTTGATGCTGATACCGCGACCGGCAGGGATAGCCTTCTCGACCTTGTTGATGGCAGCAGTCATAGTCTTTTCGTTGTAGTAACCACCACCAGCAAGTTCAATCTCGTAACCGGCGTTCATTGTCGCTGCGACAAAGTCCCATGGCACAGTGCAAGGTGTCATACCAGCGACCATAATCGGGGGCAAACCGAGCACGCGGCTCATCTTGGTGTCGACATAGGTCTGGCCAGTTGATGTTTTGACGAGACGAGGACCGTGCTCCTTGACCCAGTCGACAGCGTACTTGACGGCATGGTCGAAGTCACGATCAAAGATCTCAGGCTTGTAGCCAACTTCGGCGTTTTGGCCATCGATAGCACCCGCGAGGATGACACGAACACCAGTACCGTCCTTGTTACGGTTTGTGAGTACGCCAAGACCGGAGATACCGCCCGGGCCGAAATCAAGGATGTGAGTGGCCTTGGGGAATACGGTTGCCTTCTCCCACTCGACCGAGTCGGCAGTGATCATGCTAACAAGGCGAGGAACAATGTTGTCGGTCTCGTTTTCGCGAATGTCTTGGCCTGTATGTGTGTCATACATGGGAATGCCAAGATCCGCGGTGGAGATCTTGATCGCCTTGAGATCATCTTCGAGCTGCTTGGTCGCATCTACCAAGTACGGGCTATGGAAGGGCGCAGTGATGGGCAGGAAGCGGTTGACAAAGCGCACTTTGCGCTCGGTGAAGGGTATCCTGGTTTGGTCTAGGCCAGTCGGAGCCTTGACCTTGCGCAGGCGGAGGTTGAGACCATACAGAGAGATTGGTGGACCTGTAACTACAAAGTTACGCGCGCTGTTGACCAGCGAGATGGCGATGTGTCGGTCTTGGGGTAGATGGGCATTGGTTGCGTCAATGTGATCCTGGACTGCCTTTCTTGAGAGGTCACGGATAGAAAGCATAGGCGTTGGCACGCCCTCGCCATTGTCGTCTGAGTCTTGCAAGACAGTGGGCGCCAGCGAGGTCCTAGGGAAGGCTTGCTGACTTCGCGCACCGATCCAGAAAAGAATCTCAATGGCTTTCTTGGCAGATCGCTCAAAGGTCTCCCAGTTCTTAGATTCAGCAATAGCGGCGGCTGTGACAACACCCTGGGAGTGACCGGTCACACCGGACAAGCGACTGCGTACATGTCCGGGATGGCTACCGAGGACTCTGCAGGTTACGACGTAGTGTGCGAGCTGAGTCAACCCAATCAAGGGCAAACTGACGGGTGCCGATACCAGGTAGTCGGTATCGGGTTGCGAGTCTCGGTTGTTGAGCCATCGCATAACATCGAGACCCTTGGAGTAGAGTTTCTCAGCGCGCGGGTCGCGCGACAGAACGAGGAGGTGTTGCGCCTCGGCAGCAACAAAGTCCTCTACGAATGAGGGGTAGGTAGTGTAGATCTCGCGGAGTTCATCGAAGTACTCCTCGATGTTGCCTTGGCCACCCAAAACAGCATATATGAAGGCATTCTCGTCGGAAGCTTCGCGGAACAGAGCCGATTCATGGTGCTTGATAGGTCTCTCTACTGCGGCACGGGCAGCGTAGTATGACCGCACTGTAACCAGCTTCTTCTCGGTGATGCCAGGCAGAGATGCAGCGAGCGCGTGCACCTCGTTGCCTCGGAGGAAGGCACGCTCGAATTCGGTAAGAACGAGCTTGAGCACCTCCTCGAAAGAATCAGGGTCCTCGCCCTCCTCTACCTCTTTCGCGACAAAACCAAGGTATCGTGCCACCAGCTCCGCTACCGACGAAGGCTCATCGTCTAGGGCGAGCTCGTCGGTTGGCTCAGGAAGCGTCGACTTGAACGTGTCCCTCAATTGTTGTGCATTGAAGTGGAGGGCAGTGGGGATGAGGAGCGTGTATTCGAGCGAGCCGTGGGAAAGGATGAGCGGGCGCAGGTTTGCAGCGGAGCGGGGCGTGGAGATGCCCGTCTGCTGGCCGGAACCGTACATTGTGTGAGTGCGATTATCGGTGTCCTGTGCAATGGCAATGGTAAGCCGGGCGTTCAGAGGATTTGGAGGTGAGTGAGGAGCAGCGGAAGGCGCATACCTTGGACAGATTATAGGTGTGGAAGGAACGACAAGGGCGGGAAGGAGCGTCTGGATAGTGTGAGCTCTCGTCTGGTGTTTCGCTATGGTGGGGGAGGCGCCATCCAGGCAATGCAACGAGCAAGAGCCGTCTGGAGAGAACAAGTGTCCCCAAGCTCTCGCAACAATCACTCAATGCGTACCTCTTCACTCAGACAGAAGCTAATCTGGCTGACGTGCTCGGGATCTGGCCCGTCGTAGTACTAATCGTATAGCAGCTCCCTTGCTATGTGCGGTGCGGTGTGCGAGGGGCGTAGAGAGAAAGACCGCAGGCAACAGGATTACAAAGGGCCCCAGGGTATAAGAAAGTAATCAGAGGGGACTGCTAGTGCAATTGGGCGGGGAGGAGGTGAGGAATGAGTCGGAAGCGGTGCGCTGGCGTGGTTATGTTCGCGCCGAGTTGGTCGACTTTTTCGACGAGGAGCTCAGATTTGGCCCGCATATCATGGGTCACTAGCGTCGGCAGGGGTCTGCGGTATGTTCCTACACAAATGCTGGGGCAGAGCACTCAACAACTCGGATGCAGATGCGCTTATCCGTACCCACGCAGCTGTTGAGGACACGGTGGACCAGGCCAGCATCCTCCAATTGCGTTACTCATCATCTCGCAAGTCCAACCAGAATCACATCACGTCTAGGTGGCTGCCTTTGCACCGCTCGCAAGCCCACCTCTTCCAGGCGAGATTAGTTCGTTGAGCACCGGCCAAAGCAGTAACGAGCTGCAGTCGCAGGGGTCTGGAATTTTAGTACCGCCAGCCCGCGGCGGGAGAATTCCTCAACGCCCTGCCATATCACCGCAAGCCGTTGTCCTGTCCAACAAGAGATAAACAGCCAATGCGTTGCGTCTCTTCTTCCTGCAACTCCCGTTGACCACTCACTCCACTTCCCTTGAGAAAAAAAAACCAAGTCGTTCGCGGGGGAGACAACGCACCCCTCCCGGACCCTTGAATCGCTCGAGTGCTCTCACCGCACTATACACTACCCACCCACCTAATAGCGCGTCTTCTTCCTGGCACTTCCTCCCTCCTTAGACCCACGATACCCTTCTTCTATTTTGTAATAGAGATACCCATTGAGCTCCGTCGAGCCTCAACCCACCCTCCTTTCCGCCAATTGCTCCCTCCGTTACCTCATCATGCGTCCCGAGGTCGAGCAGGAGCTCTCGCACACGCTGCTCATTGAGCTGCTCGCATACCAATTTGCCTCGCCCGTGAGGTGGATTGAGACGCAGGATGTTGTCCTCGGCGAGAAGACGACGGAGCGCATCGTCGAAATCGGCCCCGCAGACACGCTCGGTGTCATGGCGAAGCGCACACTCGCCAGCAAATACGAAGGACACGATGCGGCGCGGTCGCTGCAGCGTCAAATTCTGTGCTACAACAAGGACGCCAAAGACATCTACTACGATGTAGACCCAATAGAGGAGGAACCAGAGGCTCCAGCGGCGAGCAGCGGGGGTGCTTCATCAGCGCCCGCCTCTGCACCTTCCGCTTCAGCGCCCGCTGCTGTTGCAGCACCACCTCCACCAAGTGCTGGACCTGCAGCCCAGGTGCCAGATGCGCCAGTCACAGCCACGGACATTGTCCGGACACTGGTGGCCCAGAAGCTCAAGAAACCGCTCGTGGACATCCCGCTGAGCAAGGCCATCAAGGATTTAGTCGGAGGTAAGTCAGTTGCATAGACACAGCAAAAACCGTAATTAACAACTCTCCAGGCAAGTCTACCCTACAAAACGAGATCCTCGGAGACCTGGGCAAGGAGTTTGGCTCAACTCCCGAAAAGCCCGAAGATACCCCTCTCGACGAGCTCGGTGCTGCGATGCAGGCTACATTCAACGGTCAGCTTGGAAAGCAGTCCTCTTCTCTCATTGCCCGCATGGTGTCAGCCAAGATGCCTGGTGGCTTCAACATCACAGCTGTGCGAAAGCACCTCGAGACAAGATGGGGACTGGCGCAGGGACGACAAGACGGAGTTTTGCTGCTAGCCATCACCAACGAGCCAGCTGCACGTCTCGGCTCAGAAGCCGACGGCAAGGCTTTCTTGGACGAGCAGGCAAACAAGTACGCAGGCATTGCCGGGATCAGCTTGTCTGCCCCTACAGCCGGCGGCGACGCTGGTGGTTCGGGTGGTGGCATGATGATGGACCCTGCGGCCATTGACGCGCTTACCAAGGACCAACGCGCACTCTTCAAGCAGCAGCTTGAGCTTTTCGCCCGATACCTCAAGATCGATCTTCGTGCGGGTGACAAGTCCTTCGTCGACTCGCAAAAGGCGCAGTCTACGCTCCAGGCTCAGCTTGATCTCTGGACCACCGAGCACGGCGAGTTCTACGCCTCCGGTATCGAGCCTCAATTCACACCACTAAAGGCTCGTGTCTACGACTCATCATGGAACTGGGCACGTCAAGATGCTCTTACCATGTACTACGACATCATCTTCGGCAAGCTCAAGGCGGTCGATCGTGAGATTGTCAGCCGTTGCATCGCCATCATGAATCGCTCAAACCCTCTCCTTCTCGACTTCATGCAATACCACATGGACCACTGCCCCACTGAGCGCGGTGAGACATACGAGCTTGCAAAAGAGCTTGGTCAACAGCTTATCGACAACTGCAAGGAGGTTCTGAACGAGGCTCCAGTCTACAAAGATGTCGCAGTACCCACCGCGCCACACCTGGAGATTGATGCCAAGGGCAACATGAACTACGAGGAAGCCCCAAGAGCGAGCGTTCGCAAGCTTGAGCACTACGTGCGCGAGATGGCTGAGGGTGGAAAGCTGTCCGAGTACGGCAACCGCACCAAGGTTCAGAATGACCTGCAAAGAATCTACAAGCTCATCAAGCAGCAACACAAGCTTTCCAAGTCATCACAACTCCAAATCAAGAGCCTCTACAGCAATGTCATTCGTTCGTTGTCAATGAACGAGGGTCAGATCATGCCCCACGACAACGTCAAGGCTATTGGAGGCAAGAGGGGCCGTAATGGTCGCGTCAATGCCTCTGCCAAGCAAGGCAAGGTTGAGACGATTCCTTTCTTGCATCTGAAGAGGAAGGACGACCATGGCTGGGAGTACAGCAAGAAGCTCACTGGCGTCTACCTAGACTGCTTGGAGGAGGCTGCTAAGTCCGGTGTCACTTTCCAGGGCAAGTATGCTCTTATGACGGGCGCTGGTGCTGGCTCCATCGGCGCGCAAGTCCTTCAAGGTCTTATCAGCGGTGGTGCCAAGGTCGTTGTCACAACTTCCAGGTTCTCCCGCGAAGTCACCGAGTACTACCAGTCCATGTACTCGCGGTACGGTGCTCGGGGCTCTCAACTCATTGTTGTACCCTTCAATCAGGGTAGCAACCAGGATGTTGAGGCTCTAGTTGACTACATCTTCGACACCAAGAAGGGTCTTGGTTGGGATCTCGATCTCATCGTTCCCTTTGCCGCCATTCCGGAGAACGGTCGCGAGATTGACAGCATCGACTCCAAGTCGGAGCTTGCTCACCGTATCATGTTGACCAACCTTCTGCGCATGCTTGGAGCTGTCAAGAAGCAAAAGCAGACCTACGGTTACGAGACGCGCCCAGCACAAGTCATCCTGCCATTGTCCCCTAACCACGGAACCTTTGGTAACGATGGTCTCTACTCGGAGTCTAAGATGTCACTCGAGACTCTCTTCTCAAGGTGGCACTCGGAGAGCTGGGGTAACTACCTCACCATCTGCGGTGCTGTTATTGGTTGGACTCGTGGTACTGGTCTGATGGGTGCCAACAACATTGTTGCTGAGGGCATTGAGAAGTACGGTGTGCGTACTTTCTCCCAGCAAGAGATGGCCTTCAATTTGCTTGGTCTTATGGCACCACCGATTGTCGACCTCTGCCAGGTCGAGCCTGTGTGGGCAGATCTCAACGGTGGCTTCCAGTACATCCCCAACCTGAAAGATCTCATGACCGATCTGCGCAAGGAACTCACTGAGACGAGTGATATCCGCAGAGCTGTCATCAAGGAGAATGCCATTGAGAACAAGGTTGTCAACGGCGAGGCCAGCGAAGCCCTGTACAAGAAGGCCACGGTCGAACCCCGAGCAAACATGAAGTTCAACTTCCCTAAGCTACCCGACTGGGACACTGAGGTCAAGCCTCTCAACGACAACCTGAAGGGTATGGTTGATCTTGAGAAGGTCGTCGTCGTCACTGGTTTTGCTGAGGTTGGACCCTGGGGTAACTCCAGGACACGCTGGGAGATGGAAGCATATGGCGAGTTCTCCCTTGAGGGATGTGTTGAGATGGCATGGATCATGGGTCTCATCAAGAACCACAACGGTCCACTCAAAGGAAAGAGCTACTCCGGATGGGTCGATGCCAAGACTAACGAGCCGATTGATGACAAGGATGTCAAGCCCAAGTACGAGAAGTATATCCTTGAGCACGCTGGTATTCGTCTCATCGAGCCCGAACTCTTCAACGGCTACGATCCCAAGAAGAAGCAACTCATGCAGGAGATCCAGATCGAGGAGGACCTCGATCCATTCGAGGCTTCCAAGGAGACTGCCGAGGAGTTCAAGCTGGAGCATGGCGACAAGGTCGAGATCTTCGCGATCGAGGGCTCTGCCGAGTACACTGTTCGTATGAAGAAGGGTGCTACACTCCTCCTTCCCAAAGCTCTGCGCTTCGATCGTCTCGTTGCTGGCCAAGTCCCTACTGGCTGGGACGCCAAGAAGTACGGTGTGCCCGATGATATCATCTCTCAGGTCGACCCTGTAACACTCTTTGTACTCGTCTCTACTGCGGAGTGTCTGCTTGCCAGTGGTATCACTGATCCCTACGAGTTTTACAAGTATGTCCACATTTCTCAGGTCGGTAACTGCGTCGGTTCCGGTATTGGTGGTACTACCGCCCTTCGTGGAATGTACAAAGACCGCTTCATGGACAAGCCAGTCCAGAAAGATATCCTGCAGGAGTCTTTTATCAACACCATGAGCGCCTGGGTCAACATGTTGCTCCTTTCATCCACCGGACCTATCAAGACTCCCGTCGGTGCTTGTGCCACTGCTGTTGAGTCTTTGGACATTGGTTACGATACCATTGTCGAAGGAAAGGCCCGTGTCTGCTTTGTTGGTGGTTTCGATGACTTCCAGGAGGAAGGCTCATATGAATTCGCCAACATGAAGGCTACCAGCAACGCTGAGGACGAGTTTGCTCACGGACGTACACCCAAGGAGATGTCGCGCCCTGCCACAACAACCAGAAATGGCTTCATGGAGTCGCAAGGTTGTGGTATGCAAGTTATCATGGACGCCAAGCTGGCTCTCGACATGGGAGTCCCCATCTACGGTATCCTTGGTTTCACTGCCACAGCGACTGACAAGATTGGTCGTTCCGTTCCTGCTCCAGGAAAGGGTGTGCTGACTACCGCGCGAGAGACCCCGTCCAAGTTCCCATCCCCACTCCTTGACATCAAGTACAGGAGACGACAGATGGATCTCCGACGCAAACAGATCAAGCAGTGGCAAGAGTCAGAAATCCTGTACCTCCAGGAGGAAGTTGCAGCGATGAAGGACGCCACTGGCGAGGACTTCGACGAGGCTGCTTATCTTGAGGAGCGTGCTTCCAACATCGAAATGGAAGCTAAGCGACAGGAAAAGGATGCGCTAAACAGCCTGGGCAACAACTTCTGGAAACAGGATTCACGCATCGCTCCTCTTCGTGGTGCCCTTGCTACTTGGGGTCTTACTATCGACGATCTCGATGTCGCTTCTTTCCACGGTACTTCTACCATGGCAAACGACAAGAACGAATCCGATGTCATCAACCACCAAATGCGTCATCTTGGTCGTAAGAAGGGCAATGCGCTGCTGAGTATTTGGCAGAAGCATCTCACTGGTCACCCCAAGGGTGCTGCCGGTGCTTGGATGTTCAACGGCTGCTTGCAGGTGCTCAACTCTGGTCTTGTACCTGGCAACCCCAATGCCGACAACATCGACAAGAACATGGAGCAGTTTGACTACATTGTTTACCCATCCCAATCCATTCAGACTGATGGTGTCAAGGCATTCTCCGTCACTTCATTCGGTTTCGGACAGAAGGGAAGTCAAGCTATTGGTATTCATCCCAGGTACCTCTTCGCCGCGCTTGAGCACCACCAGTTCGCCGCCTATAAGCAGAAGGTTGAAGCTCGCCAAAAGAAGGCCTACCGATACTTCCACGACGGTCTTATCAACAACACCATGTTCCGCGCCAAGGATAAGGCACCATATGAGGACGAGAAGATGCAAGAGGTCTTCCTTAACCCGCAAGCGCGTGTCACCATGGACAAGAAGACCTCTACATACAGCTATGCAAAGACCCCTGCTACTAAGAAAGACAAGAAGGCGCAGGAGACAATGAACATGGTTGAACAGCTCACCAAGGCCACTGCTTCCTCCAACAGCAAAGTTGGTGTCGATGTTGAGAGTCTCAGTGCGCTGAACATTGAGAACGAGACCTTCATCGAGCGCAACTTTACGGAGAAGGAGATTGCATACTGCCAGAAGGCACCAAACCCTCAGGCAAGCTTCACTGGAAAGTGGTCAGCCAAGGAGGCTGTCTTCAAGTCCCTAGGTGTCAAGGGGCAAGGCGCCGGTGCTCCGCTGAAGGATATTGAGATCGTTAACAACGAGTCTGGTGTTCCAACCGTACAGGTATGTGCACTCCAATACGCAATCTAAGAATTATATACTAACATTTACACAGCTCTATGGCCAGGCTCAAGAAGAAGCCAACCGCGTTGGTGTCAAGAGCATCAACATTAGCATCAGCCACTCTGACGACCAGGCTGTTTCAGTCGCGATTGCGCAATGTTAAATATAGACCAGCGGTGGGGTATTCATGTTCATAACGATAGAGGCGTAGTAGTATAGTTGGGCAAGAGAAGCAACACCGTTCTCTTGCATGTTTGGGTCTCAGGCGCATGATTTAGATGTGTCCATGACTCGCGAAGATTTATGTATTGTAATGCAAAAACATGTTCAAAACAACGTTACTTTACTGCGCTGCGTGATCGTTGTAGGTGTTACTCGTCAGTCTTTTCCGTCTGCACAGTTTCTGATTGTTATCTACTCGGCCAGAGGAGAACGAGATAAGCTCAACAAAACCCCGCTCGCTCGCGCAGAGGGAAGTTGGATGTTGTTGAGCGAGTTCGGTTACATCAGATAAGGTACCCCACTGTTAACCGTCTCACGCGGTTCGTCATGCAGTTGAGGCTGACCTGCAGCGGGTAGCTGCATAGCTTGCGTTTTGTTGAGCACAGCCCTAGAGGTTAAGAAAGTCGTTGGGAAGTTGGATGACGTATCTCGGAAGTGAAGGTCTGATAGTGAGATGAATTAGCATTACGGAGAGGCGCGCATCGTTTAGGTCAATTGTATAGTAGACGGGTGACGCACTGGTTACTCTAGGTTACTCTAGGTGAACGTAACGGTCCAGGCAGACTGCACGATCTCTTGTACCTAGGTAGTTTTCGATTTGGCTTTGGGACGAGACAGTATATAACGGCGCTTTGTCGCCACTCAAAAACTGTATGGTTGTGACTTTCTTCCACTCTAGCATCTCGCGGGCGTGTCGAATTCGATAGGACATCCATAATTGCGATGGCAGGTAATCAACCGCAAATACTCTCGGAGATCTGGTAACGCTCGAATGGTCAGTCTTTCTTCGGTACAGACTCGAGTGAAGGCTAACAATCCAATTTCCATACATATATGTACGTCGACTGGATTTGAGTGGTATTAGATTTTGTTTTGTTTTTGGACGAGTCTGAAGCTCCCCATCGACCATTATTCACTTCGTTTTAACACTTTCGTATCATCACTACACAACGTCTCGACGCATTTCATAGCAACCAACATCTCTTCTTTGAAAGCTGACTTAAGTCTCCACATTATAAGGGTAGCCATGCTTGACCCATTTTATATCCTGGTCAGACGGCCTTAGGTTTGGTACCAGCATGGTTAATCCTTTGCTATGATCCTCGTAGTCTATGTAGACCTGGATGGGACAACGATTCGAAGATTCTTCAGACCCATAGTTGGGACATTCTGTTGTTGCTCCAGAAGAACTTGGGTAGTGCATGACGCTATCAATATCGTAAACGTCAAGAGTAAAGAGGGGAAGGAGATTTCCGGTAATGCCTTTGACGAAATGGCCGCACAAGCAATCATACTTGAGTGCATATCTCATATTATCGCAGATGTCGGATCGGGTGACTTTAGGGTCGCCCTTAACTTTGGCGCGTTCCCAGCACTGCGTCAAATCATCATTGATTGTTCATATTTGCACGTATAGGGAGAATTCTGCTTACCTCTTCGAAATCGTTGATGTTCTCGTATTGGACCTTGATATAGGTATCTCGATCACTACGCTGGTGTTCATGTACCATACCTAGCTTTTGTCAATACGACTGTCGCAACTTACCATTAGATGGCACCTCTTACCCATGACATGACCGAGCTCGCTTAATGTGAGAGTAGGAAGTCAGTGTATGTCTTGTGTTGAGCTTCTATAGCGATACTTACTGCAGAACGCAATGGAGACATTCGCCGTCTCCGATGTGAAGCTGATTGGCCCAAGGTGTCTCCTGGTTAGGTTGTAGACCTACACTAGCACTCCATCCCATCTCGTCTCCACCCCAATAGATAGCCAGTGTTGCATGAGGCAGAGCTGAGTTCCACTCATCGGGGGCTTTACTGTCTGGCGTACAATAAATCGGCTTCCCCTCGCTGTTCAACTGCTCCTCGAAACTGATGGCGTGACCTGCTTCTTTGCCAGCAGGGCCAAGATAGCTAGGAGCCTGTTGATCAACCAGTACATCTTTGACCTAGTTGGCATATACTTACGACATCCACGTTCTTATACCATCGGATACGATCGGCAAGGCGGCTTTGCGAACTTCCTCCGTTTGATAGCAGTACGGGATGACGGCCTTGTTGTCCGAGTTACGCGGCCATCTCACTGGAGCTCTTCCGACAGGACCAGCAAACATATCAGTCGCGCCTTGACCGTTTTGACCGATATAGGCCTGAGTCTCATCGAGATACTGAGCCCAACTGGCCGCCCTTGTACCATTTTCAAAAGTGGGAAGGGGAATACCACAGGAAAAAATGTCATTGGGGCCCGGCTTATGCTTGATCACACCTGCACTTGCGAGCGCTACAAACTGTAGGAGATTTGGTCGCATCTTGGTAGACCATAAGCCAATCGTGAGTTGAGATAGGAACAGGGAAAATAAGGTAGAGAGTAGACTCGCGAGCAGCACCCTTGACAAGCGTGCGTTTGGAGGCCACTTAGTGAGCCCAAAACTGGGTAGGTGAAAGTGAAAGTGATAGCGAGACGACGTGGTGACGCGGCTGTACAGAGCAGAGGGAGAAAGGTGTTGACTGAAATTCCGTGATAGTGATTCCAAGACGCGCTTTTCTCTGCTCCACTCGCGGCCCTAGAGAAACGGAGGATGAAAGACGTCAACCTAAACCATATCATTATTTTTTCATCCCGTATTCAGGTAAACGTCGACTTAGATCACCGTTATCCAGCTCTTTCTGACTGAATGGAAGATCAATCGCCACATACACATGTTTTCACTTAACAAATCTTCAAACATCGCTGATAGCTAAGACATTCTTCGACGCAGTCGAAGCGACCTCCAAACCTAAAGCAAAGAAACAACATCACAAGTGTATAGAGCATAGCATGACGACAAAGCAGATTAAGACGAAAGCAAAACCGGACGCCCAAAAGTCGACACTACCATACCCCGGATACAACGAGACACTATTGCTAGGTTCAGAGTCGGGTTTTTGTCGGTCGAGACTTACCACTATTACATACGAAAGCGCGTTACTTAGATTGGGAACAATTAAGATCCCCGCACTGACACAGCAAGACCCTGCTCACCAAACACGTTGTCCGGGAAGATCAGCGGAAATTATCTAGGTTTGTCATCTCGGCCCTTGTAATTATGACAAAATTTTGATTTCCTGACGGATCGATCGCGAGATGCTACCGCAACTTTAGAACAGAATTTGCAATTTTATTTTCGTTTCTCTTCTTGGCAGGGAGATGATACTTAGTGACTGGAGCGGTAGTGACGTTGACGGCGCCAATGACACTCACAGCTCATCTTGTAGGTCCTGATGTCCTGATAGTGACATACTAAATCGTCCTGATGACCACTCAGGACAGAATTTGTAGACAGATGTAATAGTGAAAACGAGCCAGTGGAGTAGGATCTCAGCTTCTTTGCGAGCATGACCTGTGTTGTTACGTTTGATAGACCAGAGCCTGGTAAGCCAGACCCGCTGTCAAAAATAACGGTGATGCTGGCTTGCAGCGATGATGCTTGGGTGACCATGTTTGAGGGAGCCTATGAAGCTGTTCGGACCGCAGTGAGGCGTTCGCTGGACATGGTGTACGGGAGTATGAAACAATCGTGGGGTCGTCTGGTAAGGCGGCGTGAGCTAGATCTGAAACCCGGTCAGATAGTTGCCAAAAGTACCATCGCGTGTGTGATTGTCAACATGGCCTCCAATATACTAGACGCGTCGTTGTTGCGTGTTACGGGGCGGTGGCAGCAAATGGGGTGTGGGTGTCTCACAGGGCTGGTGTAGCGCCGATCCTACAGTAATTTCGCGGACGGCCTGGAGATGATCATCGTCAGCGTATAACGGCAGGCGGCGGATGAGGGGCAATTTGCTCACCTCGTGGCACCGATGCAATGGATTAGGTCCAGCCCGGGCTATTCATTTCGGTATATAAGTTGAAACTTGAAGAAAAGTTAATAATATATACAACATCTCAGACGGACCATAGGTATTGTACATGCAGAAAGAGGACGCCCTTATCTGCAGTAAGCTCAGCAGTTGCTAAATCACAGCCAAATCAAGTAAATCATTGGTTGACAACGGAAGAATCAGCCATGTCGGCATATGGGCCGCATGGCACATGCAGTAGTGCAGCTTGCACGCGAAGAAAACACCGACGTTCATATTAGGCAATCAGCCTTCAACGTTCCGAGCAGAAGGGGAGGCATGCCCGTTCGGAACCGCAGACAGGGGCGGGCTGACGGTAGAAAGACGGCCACACGGGAGATGACACGACAGTTGGACCAGGTGTACGGATACAAATCTGGCCGGGCCCGGTATCGCGATAACAGAAGACCAATTGAGTTGTTTCGCTCGAGAGTCGATCAGGAGGAGTGCTCGAGCATGGTTCTGCACTGATGGTAGTACTTGGAAAGGGGAGGTATGACAGCAGCAGGCGGTTAGGCCAGGGGAAAGTGAGAAAAGGCCACCGGGACCATGACTAGGAGGCTGGGTGATTCGCTCGCTTCATTGTGCATCCCGAGGTTAGCGGCTTCAGGTACGCGATGGGCGTTTGGTACTTCTGGGTCGCCTCCCCGCATACTTTTGGCTACCCATGTATGAGGCTGGCGATTGGATAGTATATTTTGCAGCAGCTGCAGAGCTGACAGGTGCAGAGGCAAAGCTGACGATGGGTCGCGGCAAGACGACAAAAGCAAGTCGATGGAGGCTACATAGAGGATGCAGGGATGGGTCAGCCCCTCCCGACGCCTGCAAGGTACCGCCCAGGGCAGGACGCTGATTGGACAGAGCGCCATGGTAGCATAATGTCCCTCGCCATGTTCATGATACTTTTTGTCGTTGCGGCAGCTGGATATGGCGGGCCAAGGGCTATCATGAGAACGTGCGTGGGTGTCTTGGAGACTGTGGGGTGAGTGCGCATTTGTTATTGGAAAAGGAAAGAATGCCTCTGCGACGCGTCTGAGGAGGCAGGAGCGACGTCTGACAAGGGAAGGCGCAGGTCTGACGGGGAAGAAGCGTCGGCGCTAGCAAATGACCGTTTGATCACGTCGCTGCATCTTCACTCTGCGTGTCGCCCGCATCCCCTGGGACGGCGCGGGTTTTGGGCTCAGCGGCGCAATCATGGCCGTCAGACTTCAGTCAGCCTATCGAGCGGATGCTGGCCCGCGCGTTATGGCGTCTCTCTTCACCCTGCACCGCGACGCCCATGCACGACGCGGAAATGAGGCTAGTGGAAATTGATCCTTGTACCATGTGAGTGTGCTTGTCACTCCCCCAGAGGCCCAAAGAGTGCATACCCACGTCGACCCGCTCCTCGAAGCATCTTTTCGGTCGGGAGATCTGCTCTCTGCATTCTTTTCCTTCACCACGCCAGCACTCCGCAGCGCGCGTGCATTCACTCCTTGACCTGTTGTCTCCAGCTATACACGCTCCTTAACTTTTGCTATAATCTATTGTTTTGTACTTTTTGCCGCCAACCGAGCCATCCAGAGACGCCCGCGCCCAAGCACGCCTGCAATCGCTGCACGTCTTCCTTTTCATCCCGAGCTTCCTCCTTCGCCTCTTGCCGACATTACATTCCCCCGTGCCTAGGACACTCTTTCAAAAAAAACACTGCTCGCGATCGACTGCACTGTTGTTTTTGGCCCCGCTACATGTTCGCGTCTGCTCTTTCCTCCCAGCCCGAGTCGCCTTGCTCTCACCTTCCCCACTCATCGCTCGACTGCGCCTGCCCACCCTCCGCAGACAAGGTCCGCTCCAGATTGGTTAGCGCACAATCGTCGCTATAATCCAGTCTAATCGTTGCCACCAGTAAGAAGATACCTCCTCTCGTCTACACTGCCAAGGCGCCCGCCGTTGCCTCTTGCCTTCTCCAGATGCAATGGCGCGTTCGAATCTTTTTGCTAATAACTACCAGGGCATCATGAATCGTTGGCTGAACAGGAAGAAGGATGGCAGTGAGGATGTGGCCGCTGCAAAGAAGACAAAGAAGGGCAAGAAGGGTCAGGAGGAGCCCAAACCAGAGTTCGATCTCAGTGCCGCGCTTCCCAAGGCAGACGACTTCCGGACAAGTCTAATCATGCCTGGCCTATCTACCCGCTTCAGCATGTTGAAGGAGCAAGACGACCCAGACTCCAAGATCGGTAAGGCCAGCGACGACAGTGTACTACAACCGAAACGCCAATCACGCCTCCACGAGTTTGGTTTCGTCCCTGGTGGCCTCTCCGATATTGCCGAAGTCTCCTCCCTCAATGGCTCTATTCGACCGCCCTTTGCAAACGAGCGAACCAATTCCTTCGACAGCAGCAGAGACGACGATGGCTCCGGTAGCATGATGAGCAGAGCTAGACCTGGCGAGGGCAACGTCTTGTTTGGAGGAAGGCAGAAGATCTACATGATCTCCAACAGTAACGCTAAGGGTACTGGACGGACACTATACGACGACGACGTCAACATGTCAGCATACCAACGACTTCGACAAGAGGAAAAGGAAAGGCTGAGGCAACAAGCGGAGGAAAACGAGGGACAGCATTCTGAGCCATCTAGCCCTACGGAGCTCAGTCGTAAGAGGGAGACTTCATCATCCACCAACTCGGGCACAGTGAACACGCGTACGTCCACGGCTGCGACATCAATAGCATCACAAGGTACCAACTCCGTAACAGCGTCCTCTCCTGCCTTCCCGCCCGCAGGTGCCCCTATGACATCCCCCGATCTCAGTAAATCGACGACGAAACGGAGACTCTACGATCAAGGACTGGACCAGCAAATTCAAGAGCAACAGTCCTCAGCCATGAACCGTCTCAATTCCATACAACGGGCACGTGCGCCAACCGGTCGATCAACACCACCAATTTCCATAGCGCAAGCACGGTCTGCCACCAATCTCAGCGATCGCTTCGCTAGAGGGCCAGGCTTCCGCTCAGATAGCCCAAACTCGCTCCAATACCCGGGCGTGAGCAGGAATAACTCCTCTGGTGCGTCGAGTCCCGTCCTCGCTCGTCCACAATCGCCGGCTCTGGCGAGTCCCGTCATTAGCGACAGCGAGGAGGCACACACTCTCAATGCAGCACTTCAGCCCAATGATCGAGGCAAGGCCACGGCCATGGGAACTTTCAATAAACCTAAGGCAGCTTTTAGCGAAGAGCAATATGCAGAGCGCTTGCGCCATATGCAACAGGACCGCGAAGGACGCAGCACACCGACTAATAAAGTCGAAAAGTCCCCGCCGCGCAAGCCTACTTTGAGAGAGCGTGCAGAACAGCAGAGGCGCAAGCGAGCTGAAAGTGACGCAAAGGAGCGGTCGAGCTCTGAGTCGACTGCTGAGCCCAGTCAAGCACCGTCTGCATTCTCCAGGTTTCAAGCTGCCGCAAGCCAAATGAGAACCGCAGGCCCAGCAACACCGAGCTCACCACCAACACAACGTCTCCCAGAAGTCCCACGTCAGCGCTCAGATAGCAACAAGGCAACTTTCTTCAGCTCGCCCGATTCCAGTGATGCAGAGGAAGAGGCCCCCAAACCGACGGTTCCTCATCCGATGGAGCCCACCCGCCGATTTGACAACCTTCCTGTGGCGACTGGACCTGCACCTTCAATATTTGAGCATCCTGCTCTCCGCTCTCGAACAACATCTGAGGAAGAAGTATCTCGGACAGGTCCTGCGTCGTACAGCCCTGCGCTAACCCAAGAAGCGTCTCCTCGTCCTGATGAGACGGTCAAGGTGGACGGTACGGAGGTTGACTCCCCAACATTAGGTCCTGACAACGGCGGACTCAGTGGAATGATACGGCAGCACCTCCGTAACATGAGCAATGTGTCTTCAAACTACGGTGAACCAGGCCCACCAATGATGAGCCCACCGATGGGACTTGCCATCCATACGCAAGAGTTCGGCCTCCAACGCCGCCAGCCAGGATCCGAATCAGTCACACCCGCACCATCGACCTACAGCCATTCCAACCCATGGGACTTGGATGACATTGACAACCCGTACCGCGACGAGAGTGGCAAGATGAACTCAGAAGATTCGATCAACGGACAGGATGCGACACCTCTTGTCATGAGCGCTACCGAACCAAATCCTGCGGCTCCTTGGGACCTTACTCCGCGAAGGACCCACGAACGAATTGCCAGCAATGAGACAGAGGCTGACCACGAGGCTTTCCAGCGGGATCTCGCCCAGAGGCAGCGCTTAATACAGGAAAGCCTTCGTGCAAGGGCTGAAGGTCGGTCAACAAGCCCAGCACCTGGCGGACCCTCAGGCGGATTGAAGACTGCTTTGAACATGCTCCGTGCAAAGTCGAGCCGGGAATCATTCGCCACAGTTGATGTTTCAAACAAATCGGTGAGGAAGCTTGCTCTTGGGGGAACTTCAGCGAATGTTAGCAGCACCTCGCTCGTTGGCCTTCAAGGTGACGTGCCTCCACTGCGACCAAAGCAGTCTCGAGTACTGCAGCAAAGTGAGCAGGACGCACAACGAGAGTTGGAACATCGACAGCGATCAGCAACAGAAAGCAGCCGGACTGGTCGCCCAACAGGCAGGTCTCCACAAGCATCGACCAGAAGTTCAACACGAGAGCGCTCAAGCTCAGGAACATCATCAGGCCGCTCTCGAAGCCGCCCTCGCCCTGATCAATACCGTGACGATCTCGATCAGGCGATGACCGAGGGATCCCGTGGCGCGTATCCTCCTAATACAATGCCATCACTTCCTGGTTACGTCGCTCATCCAACACCCCCACTTCCTGCTGAAAGGCCATCACTGGATTCTCAGGGTCGTATGCGATCGCGTAGCAACAGTAAAACTGCTGCAGCAAATTACTTCGAATCCAAGCATCTTCACCCCATCCAAACCAACACTGGATCAAGCCAGAACTCTCGCCTCCCTCCTCCACAAGGCAAGTTCTCCCCGGGAATACCAATTTCTCCACGACCGTCCCCAGGTGGCTTCAATAATGGCAGCGCCAACGCCTTCTCGCACCCAACCTCTCCAGTACCTCCGTTCTCCGCCAACCATACTCCTCCCGTCTCAAACCCCACCACTCCCAGCACAACTGCTTTCAACCCAAGTACTGTGCAGCCATTGACTAAGACTGGAGTGCTACGGAAGAAGTCAATCGCGAAGTCTGAGATTTCAGAGCCTGTCTTTCTCTCCACAACATCTTCTATTGACACGATCAACCTTCCAGCTGGTGCTTCTCTGAAGAATGGTATGGAGAATGACGCACCGCCCGTTCCGCCAATCAACCCTATGAGGAGACGTTTTGGATTCGGTCGCGGTGAGAGTTCAAGCCCGACAGGACCATCACCTTACGATCCTGCCGTACAGCCTGGTATGGAGGCACCGCGAGCCCCTTACGGCGAGCCCCTCCGCACAAACTCGTCTGACGGACTGATGAACCAGTCCCAGCAACCAAAAGGCAGGTTGCGTAAGGCGTCAAGCGAAGGCAGAAGTCTACGTGGAAACGCCCAGAGCCAGTTTGGACCATCTCCAGCTATGCCTCAAAACGGGTTCACTATGCGCAACAACTCGCCTCCACGTCCTACAAACGGCCCTGCTGGTAGCCAACAGCCTATGGAAGGAGGCATGTTTTAGATGGCCACTTCAAGAATTTGACACCTGACAGTTCTGTCGACATTCCAATATTTGCGATCAAAAGCGAACCTTTTTCGATTTTTTTTGGCACATTCGCAAAATCTTATCTCTGTCTGTTTGCCTTCAGTCCATAGGTTCGCCGTGTCTGCGACCACGGCCTTTTTCTTTCCTTAATCATTTTTCATTTTTTGGCTTCCGGCTCAGCAATATACCTTCCGTCCTGCGACTTCTCTTTGCAAAGATCTCTTTTAACGATCAACGATAGGGTTCTGGCTAGATTACAACCCTCACCGGGCTGGACACGGTGTTTTTGGAGGTTGGCAATCGCATTGAAACAAGTTTGAGTACATTCAGTAGAGTCGGGTTCGGGAGGATTGCATGTTTATCGGAGTCGAAATGTACTGCTAGTCACTACAGCCCTTTCACGGGCTCGCTAGGTTTCCGGTTCAGCATCTGCTGCTGGACTTGCGTCAGCCAATATGGTGTTGAATGCAACTATTACACCGCACAACATCTGTCTCATGAGCAGAACTTTTCTAGTCTCAAGTCTATCGATCGGAACGACTGGAGACAAATTGCATCATCGCCCATTTTGTCTCAACACAGCGCAGGCTGTGGGAAAGTATTCAACGGTCACAATGATGCTGAAACCCCCGCGTTCAGTGTTTGGTCTGATCCATTTACCGTGCCGCCTTCCCGGTTTCATCGCTGCCGTCATCACGCATCACCAACGGCGCAGACACCATCACATTTGGAAAAGCTGAAAGCATGATTCCATTGCCACGCAGAAGCAATATGAGACATGATACTGCTGATCTGCAAGGACGAGCGACTCACAGGCTTTGTGTTTCAGGCGCCGCAATAGGGGACGTGCGCGAAATCGAGAACGTTGGATCGTCGCTCCAGAAAGCGACTCACGAACGATAGGCTCGAGACGAGGTAGAGTGGTTCTATTGATTTCGTAGAGAAGCTTGAAGGAAAGGAGACGGGAATTTAGATTCCGCAACCACGACGAAGAGATTAGGATCGGTGTGAGGAGAAAAGGGATATGGGTAGGGATCGTGATCTAAGCCTGCATGCCGCTTATCGCGTACCTGCATCCTTGGATCCTTCGCGCGTGGCTGTCCCTTGCCGAACTCAACTAGGACTCACCATTTACCCATCGGCATTTTTTGCCTAGACAGTGGATCCCAATCTTGCGCAAAAAGATCTCTTCATCCTCTGTGGCTTGAACACGATATCGTCAGAGCGCAAAGTGCCACTACAAATGGATAAGCTGTTTCCGATGAATATTGTGCATGTGCAGCCCACTCTATAGCGGTGCGCTACGCCACTAACCCGTTCGAACCGTCGATGGTACCTTCCCCATCCGCATGCCAAGACGACATACTTCTTCCTAACGCAGGGTCGGCATCTGGTGCCGCACCAGCGAACGCAGGTTGCCCGAAGCAGTCGTCATGCAGTAAAAGCAAACAAGAACAGGCAGGATACGTGAGAAATAGACAATTACCAGAAACGCAGCGTGCTTTCATCGGGTACACTATCCCCCACATTCACTACAATGAAGCCCGGAGCCTCAGCAGCATGCCTGCCAAAACATAAATGATACAACTCCGCAAGGAAGATGATTGGTCCGGCGAGTAAGAATCGCACCGTCGCGTTGACGCAGATAAAAGCAAGGACGCGATCCCTCCACCCTTCTCCACTGCTGTGCCACCACGCCGCCTGACCAACGCTAAAGGACCGCAAGCTCGGCGCCATCCCAAACTCTAACTGCGACCTAACTCTTCATCCGAGGCATATCACGCACCTATGCGAGGCTCATGGTCGCAGTCCGGCCCTCGTAACTCGACGAAATACACGCATCTAAATGGTATAGCTAACGTAAACGCATTGTGCAGATCAAGGAACGTCGAGAAGAAGGGAGGGGAAATGGTCAACCCAGCCTGTAAGGGTGGATCGCGGCAATCCCTGAGACGATCATCGGGTACTCCAATGTTAATCTCCACGAGTCTTGTCCTATGGAGTAAGCTTGCACCTAGGCATTGGTGACCAGACTAAGTTGAGACATTTGTTACCCTTCTTACCAGTACATAGGTCCCTCTCTCCCCATCGTTTCTCGCTCAACCCTGTTCATCCACCCGTCTCTTCGAACATCTCACCTATACTCCATATTACCTTTGCCGCAGTCCCTACAGCCACTTATACCACATAATCAAGATGCGTTTCCAGGCCACCGTTCTTGCCGTTGCGGCTTCGCTTGCCTTCGTTGGTGCTCAGGATTTGAGCGGTATCCCGCAGTGCGCTGTATGTTACCTTCTCCACATTCATTGTTGATTCGATGCGATTTCGGTAATCGCAATGAGATAGCTCCACATCTTTTGAGCCGACTTCAGTGCATCTTCATTCGAAACGTATAACTAACACAATAGTTAATAGATTCCCTGCTTCGTCGCCGCTCTCCCTGGTTCCAACTGTGGCGTCACAGACACCAAGTGCCAGTGCACCAGCGGTCGTTCCGCCATTGAGAACTCTCTCCTCACTTGCGCGCCCGAGCGATGCCAACCGGCTGAGATTTCCAGTACGTTGATACCTCTATATGCATCCATCCCATGTCCATACCTAATCGTATCCTAGGCCTTGCACCCGCCGTCTCTTCCCTCTGCGGCGCCGCCGGTGTAACCCTCTCCGACATTCCTACCGCAGTAGCATCCTCCGGCTCCGCTGCCGCTACCGGTTCTGCATCTACTAGCCAGGTCAGCGGAAGCCGCACCATGAGCGGCTCTGGTTCCCCCACTGGCTCCCAGGCCGCTGAGCAGACCGAGAACGCTGCTGCCGGCAAGCTTGCCAGCTACGGTGTTGTCGCCATGGGTATGGCCGCTGTTTTCGGATTGTAGAGAGATTTTGGCTTTGGGAGGGGGAATGAAATATCGAGATGGCGCGTCTTGGTAAATTAAGATTTTGTAATTCAGCGGTCGCTTATACGTCGGACCGCAATAGATACCGTCTTGTTCGTTTGAATTGTCGTATCCTAAATACCTTGCGTCAAAGCATTGTGATGCCAATTGGTTTCGTATGCTGTTCAGGCAGCTTCCAATGCACTAATCCACTTGCCAGACCATATTGTGAACTCATCATCTTCACCATTCCAACTCTGTTTGACCAGCTCAATCGCGCTCTTAGCCTCACCACAACATTTATCAAGTGTTTGTTTCGCCTCATCTTCGTCCAGATCATAGAATGCACCTGCAACGTCGTCGACCGTCTCGGGTATCGTCTTGAGGGTGTTCATAAGTTCATCAAGCCTTTTGCAGGGTGTCGAGGTGGTGCCGTCCGGGGCTGCAGTTGGTTCGAGTATGGATGACGCAGGATATGTCTTTAACCTCCTCTTGACCAGTGCTTGGTATAGCATACCTACCATCTTCAGCTTCTTGACACTGGTGTCTAGAAGTTGCTTTAACTCCTTGTCATCCTTGCCAATCTTGTTCGAAGCGCCGAAGATCTCGTCTTCATCGTCGCTGCCTTCTGCTCCATCGTCGTCATCTTCAACGTCTTCCCCCCATTCTTTCAGCTCTTCGATCGCATCCAGCAGAACTGCTCGTAATTCCTGCGCCTTCTTGACCACCAGTCCGACAACACCGTCTGCGCACAACTTTATCAGCGCGTCGCATGCATCCCATAACACACCAGTGGAAGACAAGACTTCTTGCTTCTCGCTCTCAGTCGGACCTTTATCTTTGCCCTGCATATCTTGCCTCTTCTCTGCCATCTTCAAAATTATGACAAGAACCTCTCCCCATGTCCCCAGTAACCTCCTCACCTGCGACTTGACTTCCGTGCGCATTATGTTCCCGATGTCACCCTTCTGACCCTCTTGTGGTACGTATGAGGCGGCAGCCACCAAGCTATTCAGCGGGCCTGAGCTCACATCGCCAATCTTCGCTATGATGGCCGAGGGAGTGAGAGGTGGGTTTATGAGGAGGAGCGACAGCGTGGTTGAATGCGATTTTAGGAGTGTTGTCGACGCTTTAATGACATCGAGAGGATTTGCTATCTCAGTCGCTGAGGCATCGGACTTCGAAGTGGTGTCTTTGCTGGGCGCGAGAGAGGATTGGAAGTGCGTGAGGAGTGCTTGCGTGGTTTTGGTGAGATCAATAAGTGTGCGCAGGTCTTTTGGCTTCGACATCGCGACGGGCTTGCTGAGTAAAACCCTGGACAGGTCTTGTTTCTTGAGCGATATCAAAATAGCTGACAATATGTGCGTCGTTCACAAGCCAAAGACTTTAGACTGTATCAAAATTTTGGTGGGGCAGTGACTCTTAGCGGGGTACCTAGGTAGCTCCGTCATAGCGGACACACTCCGCACACATGGCTGCAACAACCAACATCTCCACATCACTGTCCTTCCATGATCCCATCGACCCAGTTCTGAATCGAAATCTGATGTGCGAAAGACATTTCGATACCAACTTCGTCGTCGCTACTTTTCGGTCAGAAACCCTGCGATACGGAGCCTACACTCGAGGCAGTAATTTGTGGAAGGTAGACTCTATGTACTGCATTCAAGAAGTGCTTGGATGAGGTAATGTGCCACTTATGCATGTAATCATGTGTAAGTAGGCAGAATCGAGTTCAAAGTCTGCCCCGGCATCTGCTGAGATCACCACATGGCGCTCGCCCCGCCCTCATGCTGCTCAGAGCAAGCCTCACCAATCGGGCACACACACTAGAGGATGATGGCTGAATCGCGCAGCTGTTGACATTCACCGGAATCACAGACTGGCCAGTAGTAGCTTGCTATATGTCATCTCATGACCCTTCATTACAGGTGCATCTATCACGGCTTGCATCAAGTAATTAAGCCTAGATCGTATCATTCGCTGAATAGATCCGAACGAACTAGACAGCCTTGCGATCTGGATCTGGAGGACTGTTGATGATACCAGTCAAGCAGAGCCGCACGCAGTAGGACACACCAGTCAGGTGTATATCTGTTAGCCGTGGGTATGCGAAGGACAGAGGTTTCAGACTGCCTTGGAACTGGAGCGTTCTTCACCGGTTTCATATTACTGTCTATCAACCCCGAATTCAATTACGCCTCGACGCTGCCCTTTTGCCTCCTTGATACCTAGCACTCGATGTCTTACGTGTGGGATACATTTCCGGACTATCGCCTCAACCAGGCAGACTTGCAAGCGTACTTGACTGAATTGTATGGGTCGTATAACTTCTTCATCCAAGTATGATTTCCAGAAGTTTCAAATGGCGTAGGCTGAGCAAGGCTTGCAGGTCGTCAATGGGACATACAGATTCTGGATTCCTAGATCATTAACCTCTGTATGGGTAGATTTTTAATACACAGTGTTAATACAGGTCCTAACGTGCTTTCAGGATCAGCGAAATGCTCTTAAAGAACGGCGATGGGAAGACGATTGATGAAAGGTGTTGACGGAGAGAACGTGGGGCTATATGCTTGACATCCTCGTGCGCGGGGCTTAGCAGGATTTGGTGGCATTCGTCTAGGGCAGCACACCGGACTAGGGACTCGGGGCTGTGATCATCTCCAGTGATGTTATATAGCCTGGTTTACCCATTTTCCTCGGGGACGAATTTTTCATACTTCATCAATTGGTTTTAGTAGTCGTAATGGACAAATTCGTTCTATCTTGTGAAGGGTTCAAGGACTACCCGAAGAATCTTACACAGCGCAGCGCCCTCACACACAGCACGGCAGGATACCTTGATCGACTCAGGAACCAATCCAAATATCTTTTCCGAGATGTCCAAGACAAGCGAGTGGGAGTTGATTTTCTCGATTACCATGAAGCAGACCATCGTAAGCAGTCTATCGCCAGCCGCGATTTGATCTTCTAACCATGCACAAGGCTATAGCTCGGCGTGCATCAAGGATCAGCGCGAATTGGAACTCATTTTAGGCTTTAAACAACTAATGAAGCCTGAGGCTGTTGATCCAAGGTGTCGGTTCATGTTAGCGAACGTTACTATTCTTTGAGACCCAGCTGATGACGGCAGATTTCTAACAGCAGGCCAAAGCCGGGCACCGTTGCGTATCACGTACGACATGTTCAGCTTCCTATGTACATTCTACCAGGTGCCTCCTTCGTTTCTGGACTTCGTCTTTCCCTTCGGACTAAGGGAACACGCGCAAGACTTCCATTTCAGTGGGCTGAGAGACGAATCCCTGTTGGCCTCGTATGACAGAGCTTGTGTACTGCCCGAACTAGATCGTTCGGGGAAATACATTCGCTTCTGTTATAACCTAAGATCAGTGGAACCATCGCAAAGTCAGTCAAAGTTACCGTGGTCGATTCGCCAGTGTGCTGTATATCATACATTCGATGTAGAGAACGGGCGAACGTCCTGGATCATCGTCAAAGGAAACAAGGATATCAAGAATCGTGTGACTGAAACGTCCAAGAGGCAAATGCATGGTGAAGGCTCTCTCAATTCTCGCGGCGATGCATTTGCAGCATCTCTTGATACGCATCTTCTGCTATGCAACTGGTCCGGCGAGAATTGGAGATGGTATATCAACGATCTCGAAGATCAATTGCAGACATTAACGAGAGGAGTATTGGCATTTCAAGTTGAGAGAACTCCGACACCATTGTCATCGCCTTCACCACTAAATACCACAAGTCCACACCCCAACATGGGACCGTTTTGCAACGTATCACAGATGTCTCCAACAAGTCCTCCATCACGATCTTTCACACTGCCACCAGTTTGGACAAAACGATCCCCGAATCGATCAAATACTATGCAATCAAGTCCACATCCCTATACACAATCGCCGATGGGCAATGTTGATGACAGCTTGTGGACATCGGTACCAACAATGAACTCTCCTCCAAAGACGAGACGATGGAACTCAGCTCTAAACGATTTTCGTAGTTCACTGAAACGGCCGTGGCGTCTTGACACGACCAACGACAACCCGATATCTGGAGATGAAAAGCGGTTGTTACCATCTTCTGAAAGGTTATCGCCTCCAGAGCTACCACCGTCTTTTTCCTCCAGTGATTTGGATAAGACACCTGATATATTCACCTTTAGAAATCTTCAAGACATACAACACATTGAAGAGAAGGCACAGGAAGCTATGCTTGTATTGAAGCTGAACACAGATGTTCTTGAGCAGCTGAGGCTGCAGTACGAAGAACTCACAAAGCATGAAGAATTTCCTCAAGAAGTTCGTGATGACTGCAGAGCCAGCCTTCATCACTTTTGTAAAGGCGTAGTTGGGGTCGAAAAAGATCTACGCATGCTGCAGTCGCGGACGGAGACTCTGCTACACCTCTTGGCCAACCGAAAGACTTTGGTAAGTACTATACTCTCGAACTCTATCCTTAATATAGGAAATTTTCTGGTAAATACCCAGGCTAGGCCTATGAAATCAACAAGGAAGGCCGCAGCTATTAGCAGTAATGCAGCCACCAAGCACTTTCCAAAAAACGAGCAGCAAGAAAGACAGCACTATAGCATAGACATACACTAATACGGCATCACACAGGTAAGCGGTATATTGCAACATCGAAGCTCCAAAGCGAGCGAATTCTACGCAAAAGAGTCTCGAGAATGCGCAGCTCGCATGGAAACAATGACTCTGAAGATGCAAGACCTTGCCATGAAGACAAAGCAAGAGACAGTTTCAATGAGAGTGATCACCACTGTAACTCTTTTCTTCCTTCCAGCAACCTTCATCGCTGTAAGTGATCGGTAAAGTGCTTTGGGTCCGTACATCTACTGATCCCAAGCAGACTTTCATGAGCACCGATATCCTCAAATTCCAAAATGGCGAACAAGAACTACAAATACAGGGTCTGAAGCTATACTTGAAGGTTGCCCTGCCTGCGACAGCAATGACCTTTATCGCGTGGTACGTCATCTATTGCTTGGCTAGAAGAGAAACTAGACAGAATGATCGGTCCGAAGCAGCTGGTGAGGCTTGATATCCTGGGTTGTCCAATCATTAGATCGGCCAAGATTGTTTTACAAAGGGGCGACATCCTCTATCTTCCTAGACGTGTATATTGTAAAGGCAATTTCAAACCGTGTCTCGTTCGAATTGGACTGCCAATGCTGTTGCGCACCGCAAAGTATGTTCTGTAGTCTAGCATAGATACGACTTAATTTGACTGGTGACGCAGTTTAGTATAGCGATGCAGTCGGGCGTCCAGGGACAAAGATCATTGTGATAGCCACTAGAAGCTGAAAGCGTGTCAAACCTGAATCATAGGCCATGGTCAGTAGTGGACCGGTGCGTCTTGGCGGGTCCACGCTGTGTCAACCCGTTTGACCTAAAGCCAACGTCGCACCCACAAGGAAGATCATTCCTGCCGTCTAACCCTCCAAATATTCATCACTGCTCGTTGCCAGGACGTATCTGTTTGCACTCGTCGACATAGACTCATCGTAGGAGGTTTGCGTTCGTAATCGTCCAGGCTGATCAGTCCGACTGTTTGTCATCCTTCCTGGATCCGTCGGTCTGTTGTTTCTAATGACTCTCCTTGTCTTTCGTCGCGTCTTCTGCAAGAAAGACTGTATGATTTCAACTGGATAGTGGCAGCCTCAACGAGGACGATGCCACGGTGATGCAGGTCCGGTAGATTGTGGCTTGAAGCTTTTGGCGGGGCACTGGGGTTCCGTCTTGATCGCATTGCTTAGCGAACCACCGTAGAGCAGCTCCTGGGGCCTTAACTTCAGCCTCGCAGCACGCGCTTGCGAAATCTTCGAACTCGATATCAGCTTACGTTCCAAGCTTCATGCGTGCTGCTCCTCCTGCCGATCCGCTCTTGTACCCGGCGCGACTGATACCGACCGCGACTACCTGATGCGCGCTATCCCTAACGATCACCATGGCGCCCGGCACCAATTGCGAACTCTCTGATTTCCTCAAGCACGTAGAGAAGTGCAAGTGGTTCGCCATAGCTGATACTTCACCAACAGGCACCCGGCCCATCGTGTCAACACGCGCGCTTCAAACCTACCTTACTGCAGACAGAGTGCGGAAGCTCTTGTTATATGTCGCTAGTTCGCCCAACTATGAGCGCATAGTCCGGGAAAGATACCTGGTCGTATTCTCGATCCTTCTTTCGATAAAACAGGGTGTATACATAACGACGTTTATTCAGCACGACCAGCTGGCAGACGAAAGATTGCCTTTCCTTAGCCGCGACGAATGGCCGGAAGTCTGCAAAGTCATATTCACTCAATTCAACGAGACGCAGTGGAAATTCTGCGCGAAACGGCTGGTGTATGACCGGTTGAATGACACGAGGCTACACGCGAACGAGGTTGTACCCTTCAGGAAAAAACACCCGCTGAAGGAGGGATCGGACTCGACTATCTTCAGGGTCGAGTTATTTGAGGAGTATAACCACCTTTTCCCAGTAGGTCAAAGTTCTGAGCGCATACAAGTCCAAGCATATATAGTAAGCCACTGACTGCTGTGCGATAAGGACGAACCACATCATCCCCCTACCAGCGTCTTCATCCTGAAATCGTGTCGATCGGACAATACAAGGTTACATGATAACGAGGTAGAGGCTTACAGGACCTTACTGAGCCACTCAAGTGGACAAAATGCAATGCAAAATATGGCGCGCTTCTATGGTTCTTGGATACAGGGCGACACCTGTTACATATTGCGCGAATATGTTAGCGGCGGCACCCTCACAGAATTTTTCAAACGTACCGAGCCGCCAACATCAGCGAACGACATATTGAAGTTCTGGACAAATTTCATACAGCTCGTAAAGCCAATATCGTGTATACACCGTCTTCCTGATTCACACAACCATCGTTCGTACAGAGTAGGGTAGGTGTAAAATTCTTAACCTCTTTCTATCCTTGGCTCAAGCTGATCTAGTTATGAAGGCTACATAACGACATCAAACCGGATAACATTCTTGTTTCAGAGATGAACAACGACAGCCCGTTCGATGTCTCCTACAAACTCATAGATCTTGGACTCGCTGGGTTTGTGCTAGCGGACGACTCTGACGAGACACAACTTCGCGATGTGCACGGCACGAAGATGTATAGTACGTTGTCGTTCGAGACCCAGGTCTACTCTATTCTAACTGATCCTCAAGGTGCGCCCGAATACTTTCGTGGTGAGAAGGACAGGTTCAGACAACAAAGCATCAAGCAAGCACACCCAAGCAAAGACATTTGGGCCTTGGCTTGCGTGATCAGTGAAGCCGCAGTATGGTCCGTATTTGGTTATAACGGGTTGATCGACTACAACGAACGGCGAATAAAAGCAACTGCTGATATTCCCTCCCTTGCGCAAACAGGTTATAGCGGCTGCTTTCACGATACTACAAAAGTTCTCGATGTCGTAAAGGACGTGCACAAGGAAGCCTGCCATGCGCGCCGGACAAACATTGATAATATCGTTAGCCGCGTCGTCCTTATCGTTGGTGGAATGATGGCCCAAGATCCTTCAAGGAGGCCAGATGCTTTGAGAGTATACGAAGACCTTACACGAGCTATAGAGTTAGAGGCCCCGCCCACAGCCACCACCAATGCTCGATACTCTATGCCCGTCCAACTGCCTCCAGATCTGCCAGTTGGGCTGGGCTTGGTGACGACTGGCACACCTCCCATACAGTCATCGTACGAGTCGCCAGGGCGTTCAACGTACCGTCCGGATCGACGTGCAACGATCAGTACAAACCCTGGCGCTCGTCCATTCTCCACAGCCTTGAGTATCGAAGAAGAAGATATTTCGAGACAAAGTCTTCACGTAATGGCTCGACACACTATAGACGTGCCGCAGCAGACTCCGGTATCTGGTATTAACAGTTCGTTTCAACATTCTAGCGCACCCGTCGGCCAGAGAGATCTTCCAGTAGCTTCCGTTGATAAAGCTCTAAATTACATACGCATGAAGAAGGCGGACGCGAGAACGCCTCCTCTACAAGGTCAAGAGTGGTTGAAAAGATTGCATGGCAGAGATCAGGTACGTCAATACTAATGAGTGGCTTATGACGGCCTCGCTGACTGAGTGGCATCAGATTTTTCTCATCGATGATTCGGCGTCAATGCACCAACACTGGAAAGAGGTCAAGAGGGTCTTCGAGGCTCTAGCCTATCTGGTCAAAACTAAAGACCCAGACGGTATTGAGTTACGGTTCGCTAATAGTTGTGAGCATGACGACCGCCAAAAACACCGTAATGGACTCATGAAGAATTTCGAAAAGGTAAAACCTGGTGGTCAGTGTCAGATGGGTATAGCACTCAACAAGATCCTCCCGAATTACTATCGAACCCAGATGAACAAAAGATCATCTTGGTCTTCGCGAGTAGAGGAGAAGCCCCCAGTCAATATTTACATCCTCACGGACGGTGTTTGGTCGCAGGGTCAAGAATGTCTTTCCACGGTTCAGGACCACATTACTCGCCTAGTCAACCACCTATGGGAGACTGGTAGATTGGAACATGTTGGTATCCAATTCATCCGATTTGGAGACAATGAGATTGGGAGACAGCGCCTGGATATTCTCGACAACGATCAGAAGCAGTACTACGAAGTGCCTAGAGACATTGTTGATACAGAGCCCTCCACCGGCAATATCTTCAAGATGCTTCTCGGGAGTACCGATGGTAACTGGGACAAACAAGATACCGGCTGAAGCAAGCGGCTAGGTGGGAGTCGTCATAACGCTCACACAGCTGCGATCAGGTGCACATGTAACCTGGTACCTACTACGCGCTCACTATCCTCGGGGGTAGTCTACAAGATATCCGGCACGCCGCTTTCCTTCTCCGAAAGTCTTGGGGCGAGAGGGTCTTGTTTGCTTAGAATTGCATGGTCGGATACTTTGTACCGCCCAACATTCTCTTTTGTTTCGGAAATACTGCGCACGATACCCGGTGTATTACGGAGTTTGCTAATGTCGGCGTTGCATTGGAGTCAGTGGCGACAAGCTCTATACACAGATCGTGGAAGGCATCATGAGAAAATTTCTTCGAGCCGTTCTAGACACACATCAGACGCCTTGATTTCTACATATATTTTACATCGATACCGTGACTCATGAATATCACTTCCAGCGCAACTCAGTTGTTCCGCTTGCTCTTCTCTTTCTGTTTCTTCTGCTTTTTCTTTCCCTTACCCTCCTTGCCCTCGCCATCGTCCTCACTCGCTCTCTTCCCGTTGCCATTCGCGCCCTTTGTAGCTCCCTCTAGTGCGCCGTCCGCGTCCTCATCCTTGACAAGTAGCTCATTCAGTGCATCGTTGAACTTTTCCAGCTCGCAAATTTCACCAATCTTGACGCGCATGTAGTCAAATGCGATGGCGACCTTCATGTCCTTGTTGCGTACTTTGATGACACGCGCATTTTCGCGGAGCGAAGACGAGGTTTCATGTGTGAGCGAATGGATCGGTTTCGCAGGGCCTGGAGCTGGTGCTGTGGAAGATGGAATAGTGGGGTGCATGTCCATGTTGTCTGCATTCTCGATAGTGGGGTCAACTTCGGCTTCTTCGTCTTCCATGGGAACGTCTTCGGCGACTTCTTTGGGGTTGAGTAGAGGGTCCTCTTCCTCACCGTCGGTGACGGTCTGTAAGACGGGAATTTTCTGGTATCGCTGGCTGAAGTGCGTGAGCACCACGGCCTTAGCATTCATCTGCGCGCCGATACCCAAAGCCTCGGACGTGGTGGAATGTTTCTTCGCCTTTGCGTCACCTTGGAGCTCATCATCGAAAGTTGCTTCGTGAATGAGGACAGTCGTGTCAGTTCCAATTTTGGAGAAGTGGTAGCTCGGTCTGCAGTCACCCGAATAGCTGACTTTGAGTGGCTTTACGTCTTTGGGATCTGATGGCGAGCTCGGGAAAGTCATTGAAACAGCCATGGCTCCGTTACAATGTGCTACCTTAGCCGCTTGTATGTCTTGGAACCCAAACAGGCGCTCATAGTCCTCTCTTTGCACGATCGGGTTCTCAGACACATCTTTTCCGAACGAGTTTACTATGGATAATGTCGAGCTCTTCCGTGGTTCATTGGCGGTGATTTGAAGAGGGAGGATCCGGCTGTATCCGAAGTCTTCGATTGCAGAGTACTCGCTGAGCCACTGTAGCATCCCACTGTGTGATATTACAGAAAGACCGTATGCGCTAGTGTTTATGTTGCTCGCGGAAGTATCGAGGGACTCGGAGTTGGGGACGGCATTGTGTACTACTTGGTACCATGCACGGATTACCGCCGCTGTACCCAGATGGTGATCAGCGTGTAGGTGACTGATCCAGATTATCCGCAGGTTCTTGATGATATCAATGAGCTCTTCATAGGGAAAGACTCTTGAAAGTTGACCAAGTGTGTTCTCTCCACAATCAAGAAGATAGTTGCCAATACCAGGAACCCGTACTAAAGTGGCAGACACGTTACGGTACTTAGACGGCAAAGCAGAACCTGTTCCGAGAGTCGTAACCTCAGTGTCAGGACGTGCCAATAGCTGT
>Ga0058698_10000247_pt1 | contig 32761 bp, 40 predicted proteins | sample AgamicAsSfe_FD_67288 | JGI IMG/M metagenome (GOLD analysis project Ga0058698, IMG submission 67288) | Agave microbial communities from Guanajuato, Mexico - As.Sf.e | ecosystem: Host-associated > Plants > Phyllosphere > Phylloplane/Leaf | place: Guanajuato, Mexico | collected 2012-05-30
AAATCATGACGCGCTCATTGTTGACAAACAGGAAGTGTTCATCAAACGTCACGATATCTTGCAGATGTGCTCGCTTGTACGGCTTGATCTGGTGGCTAGCACGGCCACTCATGGCGAGAGCGTCGATATTGAGGGATAAGCATGATGCCAGCAGGCACGAAGCGAGGCTCTTGAGAGAGAAGCATCTTCGTGAAGTGATGGGGTCACAGAGACGTCACGAAGGGAGAGAGCGGGACTGACGTGAGGGCTGAAGGATAGGGGAGACGGTGTATCATATACAAAAGAGAGAAGAGAAAGAGGACGGCAGACGGCAGACGGTCCGCCGTCGTGGCACGCATGATTATTGTCCCGATTGCGGATAGACTGTCGAGATCATCGTTGCCAGTGAGGTAAGATGAAGAAGAGAGGGGAAGAGGAGAACTATAAGTCTTATACACATCCCGACGTCGATTGACAAGAGTATCATATTTCACAAAAGAAAAAGGCAACGATCTGCCGCGTCAACAGGACGTCGTGAGGTGTAGTAACGCTCTCGACGTGTCATGCTGCCAACGAAGAAGAGGGTAACCCCGCTAAAAGAGGGGGTATTGCATAATAAGGCTACTACGAGCATCTCCATCACCATGCTTGCTGCTCTCAGCGCTTACTCTGATGGACATATCACTGTATTGTCGCTGTGCTGTTGCTGCGCTGGGCTGCTCAGAAGGGAAAGAGAAGATTGGAAGACAAGTCGTCAGCGATCCGTCCGAGGTCAGGTCAGCCCTACTGTACGCAGCGATGACGATACAGCACGACACATCGCCGAGACTTTTCGACAGTAGGGGGTTTACTCGTTTATTCTATTCCCTTGTTCGCTTATTCGTGAAGATACTTCACCGGCCATGTCGAAGCTTAGAGACGATGCGACGTGTTTGGCGTACTGCACATAGTCTATAAGGGCATCACTTTCTTGGGCCTCGTTGAAAATGCTTATTCGGAACTTAGTCTAGTGCTACATGCTCCTACTACGAGCTCATTACGCTTCACAGCGAGGATGATGACAGCACGGAATGGCTCATACCTCAGACAATGTTTCCTTCTTCATGCGAGGTCACCAAGGGATTGAGATTACAACAGCTTCCACGACGAGAAGATTACTCAGACCCTCTCCCTTCGACTTCCCACGCTCACGCCGCAAATCCCAGCACCGTGAACTCCTCAAACTCAGCGATACCTTCATATACATCACCCCCCTGCAATCCACCGCTGATACGACCGAAATCAAGCTGGTACAGTCCAGGCACCACTAGATTACTGCCCATAGGCACCACATCAGCCACCAACAGCCCGTCCTCCGTGTTGAGCTCAATGTGCAAGCTTGTAAAGTTCGGGTGTTGTGAGTCAGGTGGATACTGTGATTCGTTCCCCTCTGGTCTGACACGTACGTCGCCCAACTTGCAGCTTGTCATGATAGCACCTCTTTCGCCATCAACCGAGACAAACCCACTGACGTGCTCGGCCCCGGAGGAATCCAAAGCGTCAAACCAAACGAGTGTGTACGGTCCAAGCTTCGCATGACCCCAGTACCAGCTGTCGATACTTTCAAAGAGTGGCCGATTGCTCCAGTTCATGTCGTGGTAGCCAAGAGCGTTGGTGAACTGCATTGTCTCGGTGCCGTTGCCCGTCGTGAAGGTGCCGGTGACACTAGCAGAAGGCATTGCGTTCGCCCAGCCGATGTGTGGCGCAATACGCAGCTGTTCGCCAGCCTGCGCCATGCCGCAAGGGTAGTGCGGTATGGCGGTAGATGTGAAGTGCAAGTCAGCGTGAACACCGTACGTGGGGCTGTCGATGATGATGTCAAATGAGCCGAGCCCGTCCGGGGCGCTGAATGTGGCGTTGATATCGGGACTTTGGAAGTTGCCAATGACACCATCGCCTAGGTCGAGCTTGCCTTGCTTGCCCCAGACGACGCTAGCGTTGGTGATGGGGATGCTGTAGATGAATTGTGTGCCGTTTGCATTGTAGCCGCTGATCCAGACACTAAGGATGTTGTCGGGCTGTTCTGTTAGTGGGAATGCAGCATCGGCTGCGTCGAAGAAGATGATGTTGAGTGCGGAGACGTTTGTGGAGGTGGTGAGAATGTCGAACCACCACCACTGGAATGATGAGCCGTTTACCGCGGATAGGTGTGGCGCTTCGAAGTTGAGCGGATCAGAGACGAATTGAGCAGAAGTCTTGCCTTGGAAGGGGTCGTCGGAAAGGTGTTTCACGTCGGCAAAGGTGAGGACCGGAAGGAAGGCAATGAGCAGATGGCACCAGTTGTAAGGTCCTGACAGACCTATGTAGCCGGAGAGCTTCATCTTGTTATTGTGAGATTTCGACTGAAATGTGTGGACGGTGGAAGGCAAGGCGCTTCAGGTTTGATACTTACAGAGCTAAGTAGGCTAAGTAGCCTTGTCAGCCCTATGATCATTGTAAGCATTTCGATGATGTGTCAGACAGAGGGACCGCCGAGGCTGCGTCTTACCTGCATATTCCTGATTACTGTGTGCTGACAGGCCACGTGCAGGCTTAGAGTGCTGACAGTGGTGTTGTGTTTGTAGATGAAAAGCAATTACTGGTGGACAAGATTGTGCTGCTGAAATTCTAGTGTGCTGATTCCAGGTGTCGTCCTACTCATCCTGCTGGTGGCATGAATACTCTCTTTGATGGCTGACATGACACCTCTAAAGAGGCCTTTGCCAGGCATCCGCGCCTGCCAGTGCTAAGAAGACGTGTCCGCAAATGTCGGCACGGGCTGCACGTTATCAGCACCATCTTCTCATCATCGTGATTGCATGATGCCTCGCTGTGTGGCCGGCGTCCATGGCTCCGAGCTACGTCACAACATCACACACCAGAGCTTACAGACTCGGAACGAGCAGTTTCTATGTTCGATGCATATCAAGTTACTGCTCCGCTACTGTTCCCGCCACGATGGGGATGTGGTGTAAAGAGATGTGGTGTAGAGTGAGGGACAGCACAGGCGTCTTTGGCAAACGTACCTGGTATGTCAACTCATCACGTGACCTTGGGGTAGGAAAGCATACAAGATCCAACCAGGTTTTGGAACGTTTCAGCAACCAGGGGCTCTGTTGGGGTACGATGTGCGAGTTGCGGTCGCTTTCAGGGATCTCGAAACAGGATATAGGTAGACTTCCCATCCTTCCAGCTACACCTTGATGACAGAGGGCTGTTCTGCTTCTGCTGACTAACACCAGAACAGCAGCCATCATGTTCCCACCTCCACCAACCGTCAACACTATAGGCGGGTAAGTGGTGCTCAAACTGTCACTCTCCGTTCATCATACTAGCATTTATGGTCGTCCTAGCTAGCCGGTCAGATGAGTCGAAGAAGTGGTCTGATCGCCTAGATAGCTCTGCAATAGACTGACTCCGCACTTCTAGTAGATGCTTAACACAAGTTAATCACTATACTAGCTTCATATCTCGACCTTGTAAGTCTTTGCTTTGCTACGTAATTCCAGTCGCAATATCTTTACAGCATTAAATTAGAGCTCGACATCTTTCTCATCATCATGACTACCCCCCGCACCTCCATTCCCTTCTCTTCTCCTGTCTTTACCTTCCATCCCCCATTTACCCCTCCGAAAAAGGCCACTCCGCCTCTACTGCGCCATCGAAAGGGCTCACTCCCACAACTGTCTCCTCCGCTCTCTCAATGCCCCGACCCTCCAAACCCCTGCATCATCGACTCTACCTCCCCGTCCTACCCTCCCGCCGACGTGTCCGACATCCTTTTTTCGCCTCCGCCCAGGCAAAAATGGTCGATCACCACCACCAACCACACTGAGGGATCGTGCATATTCCCCCTGATTGAGCAATTTGCAAACGAGCCTGTCTTGCTTAGCCATGCGCGGGATCAGCATGTGGGGTTCTGTGAGGGATTGGAGAGGTTGAAAGTGTATGCGGAGGAGATGCGGGGGAAGCCTGAGGCGCACAGGACAGAGACGTTGCAGGAGATCATCAAAGGGTTCAAGGGCAGTCTGGTCGAGCATCTGATAGAGGAGATTCGAGAGATTTTGGCGTTAGAGAGGCTGGATAGCGAGAGGTCGATGAAGTGCTAGAGGCAGGTCGAGGAGGTTGCGAAGGCGAAGGGGAAGATTACGTACCCAGTGAGTCTGTGCATGCGACGGTGCTTTTCCGACGAGTCTCTCGAGAATGGTGCGGAATAAAGTGTCCAGGGCAGAGGAGAGGCGTGGGCCAGCTGAGAAATTTACTACTCGTTCCACCTCTCACAGCACGACATCTTCCTCGTCGTCCTCGGCTCCTGCAACGGGACCTTCGAAGGCGGAAATGAGTTCCCGCCATTACAGCACCCAGCTCCATGCCATATGCGATATAAAGCTGCACCACTCACCGGGCATTTCACGGACGTATCACATTCCACCACCAACTCGGCATTTCCTCCGTTGCTTCGGCCTCTTCATCCTTCCTCCTGTTTCTTCACATACACCTCTACGCACGCAGGAAATACTGGTTCGGCACGTACCTACCATCAGGCCAGCAGCTGGAGATTCCTGCCCTGCGACTTTTGGGGCAGGCCGAAACGAAAGAGCTGGAGATGTTGATGATGGGGATTTGGGTATGATTCCATGTAAGTGTGAGGGGAGTCGTGGAGCTTGGGAAGCGGGGATGCGTGGAGGCGTGGGGGGAGTGGAGGATGGGAGTTGTGGATATGAATGGGAAGGCGGGGGATCTGGAAATGAGGCTTGAGGAATGGAGAATGGAGAATGGGATTTGGCGGGCGTTGAGGGCACGACGGGACGGGAAGGCAAGGGAAGGGAAGGGAAGACATAAGATATGCAGCTAGCAATACATACGCCTGCGATCCCAGAGATTCCTACATGTTCGAGCTAGATAGGCAGCCTCATATACCCGACAATAGCAAGCACCGTAGAAATCATTCATCCTCAAACCTCCGAATATCGTCGGATCCAGCATGAGCGCGCGCTTCGAAAGCCCACTGCCACTGTATCAAGTCAACCTCTCACGCTGCACCTCCTGCGTCAACGCCGCCTCATCGCCCGAATATCCTCCAATCTCCAGCACGACGCTCTTGCCTGCCCACTCGAATCCAGTTCCGTTTTTCCATCTCTTCAGCGGTCGCGTCGACGCAGTCACGTCTACTTTTTTCTTCTCGCCAGCCTCTAGATCCACGGTCGCAAATCCCAAAAGGACGCGGCTGGGGAAGTCGTCCCCGACGCCCTGCGGCTGGCCGTAGACCTGCGCTATGTACCTCCCAGCGCGAGATCCGGTGTTCGTGACGCTGAGGCTGAGGGTGAACTCTTCCTGTATTGCAGATTTGGAGTTGAGGTCAACTTCCAGACCAGCAAGCTCAAAGCTCGTGTAACTGAGCCCAAACCCCAGCGGAAACGCCGCTTTCCAGCCCTTCTGATCCAGCAATCTCTGTCCATGCCATTTATCATACGTGATCTTCGTCGCCTCCATGTCGAAGTAGGGTAGATGCTCCTCCGTCGTCGGGATGCTGTACGGCAGACGTCCTGAGGCGTCCACTTTGCCCAGCAGTACGTCTGCAAGGGCGTGTCCGCCTTCGGATCCGCTGTACCAACTCAACAGCAGCCCTGGCGCACTGGCGCGCCAGTCCTCCATTATAACCGCGCCGGCTGTGACGACGCAAACGATGGTGCGTGGACAGACGGAGTGGACGGCGCGTATGATCTCTGCATCGAGCGGCCGCAGACGGATGGAGGAGCGATCACCGCCGGCTTTGCTGTCGACGGCACCCGAGCCTAGGATGTTGGAAGCGCCGGAGGAGGCTTTCCCGAGGACGGCTTTCTTGGCTTCGGCAGCTTCCGGGGTATCGGGTTCAGGGTACAGTGCCAGGAGGACGGGGTCCGTTATTATGGAGGCATCGATGAACTCGCCTTCGTCTTCTGCTGTGTACCCGACGACTATGATGGAGACTTCTGCGACTTTGGCGGCAGCGCGGGCGGCGTCGACACTGTCTTGCTCTTCTAGCTTGATGCTGGCTGAGGGCAGGGCGGCTTTGATCCCGGCATAAGCGGTCGTGACTTCAGGACAGTCCTTGACGGAGGAGCTGCCGCCGTCGCCTGTATTGATCGCGTTTGCGAGACGGCCGATGACAGCGACGTGGGAGAAGGAGGATGGGTCGAGGGGGAGGATGGGTTTCCCGGCGACATGCTCGTTCTGGAGCAGGACCATGGATTTTGCGGCGGCTTCGTGGGAGAGTGCGCGGTGTTCTTTGCTGAAAACGACGCTTTTGGAGGGCTCGTCGGTGTCTCGGGTGGCGTAGTGCCTGATCTGTGTGGCGAGGATACGTCTGGCGGCACGGTCTACGTGGTCCCAGGTCGCGACGTCGCCTGTTTCAAGCGCAGGAGGCAGCTGGCCCACGCGTGCTTGTGCGAAAGGTTCCTCTATATCCAGACCCGCTTTGAGGGAGAGAGGACCACTTCGCAGACCCCAGATGAAGTCCGAAACAGTCACGCCCTTGAACCCCCACTGTTTCCTCAGTACCTCCTCAAATAACGTCTCGTTCTGCCCCGCCCACTCTCCATTAACAGAATTATACGCCGACATAATCGCCATTGCTCCCTCCTCCACGACCTTCCTAAAATGCGGCAAGTACACTTCCTGCAACACCTCCTCACTCGCCGTCACATCGACCTTGAAGCGTGCGTTTTCCATGGAGTTGAGGGCATAGTGTTTGCCACAGGCGACCATGTTGTGCTGCACACCACGTGTGAGTGCTGCACCGAAGGCACCGAGTAAGATGGGGTCTTCGCTGTAGGTTTCCTGTACTCGTCCCCAGGCTGGGTGGCGGGGCAGGTTAATGCACACGCCACCGAAGAAGTTTGCGTCGAGGGCACGGCCTTCGAGTCCGATGGCGTGGCCAATGCGCTCTTCAAGACCTACATCCCAGGTAGCGCCGCGGGCCATAGACACTGGGAAGCAGGTCGCGCCGCCGCAGACGATACCGCGCGGGCCGTCTGAATGTACTTAGTATAGATTTGAAAGATGTGTATGACATGATACTTACCCATGAATCTGAATCCAGGTATATTGAGACGATCGACCTGCCCATGGACGTATGGGTGACGATTGTAGCCCTGGGTCAGCATCTCGTGGAAGCCGACCCAGAAGGGAGTGTCGCCATCGAGGAGCTGGAGGCGCTCGGGCTTGGTGAGCTGGGAGAGAAGGGCCTCGGCGGCATCTTCTGGTGTTTGACTGTAAGTGCGAACAGCCTTCACGGCGTCCTGGAAAGTGTCTATGGAGGACGACATGATGATAGATAGGTATGTGCGAACGACCAGGGAGGTGGGGTAACAGGTGGCGGTCGAAGTATACTGCAGGTGTCGTCGGAGCAGGACCTTCCGCTTCTGGCAGTTCCATGTCTTCCGTGATCGGTTGATGGAAGGAGTAGCGTGACAGAGGCACAGAGGCAACACTCTTGAAGCATGACGAAACATTTTGTCTACGATATCTATAGTGCATGCGCTTCAAATTGATCCCACCCCATTATTCGTCTCATGCTCGAACTTAATCCATAGCATCACCATTCTCACGGTCCGCCAAATCCGGCATTTCCGTATCACCATTCTCCTTTGGCTGCGGCTTGTTCGCCTCATCAGCTTTGCGCTGTGCTTCTTGCTCGGCACGCTTCTTGGCGGCAGCCTCCTCCTGCGCTTGGAGAACGGCTTGGCGCTCTTCCTCGACCTTGTCATTGTATCGCTGTGAGATTGTTAGTTAGGCAACGTTGAGCCTCGAGATGGACGAATGATGCTCACCTGCACAATCGGACCAGCAGCCATCCGGATGTCCTCAATCTTGCTGACATACACTGCTTTGGTGGCATCATCACCCTCATCATACAGCCAGTCCTCCATCTTCTCTAACTTTTCCTTGACCTTGCTCTTCTCGTCATCGTTGGCAAAGTCAGAGTATTGGTCGTCAATCTTGCCGCGGAGCTCGTAGATGAGCGATTCAAGCTCATTCTTCTTCTCCTCGGTGTCGGCGACAAGCTTGTCCTCCATGAACATGTTGTTTTCACGCTCGGATAGCGACGACTTCGTGGCGTCGTCGAGCGAGGCTGTACCAGCAGATAGAGGAAGATCACCCTTGCGCACCTGCTTCTTGACTTTCCGGGTCTTGGTCTTCTTATCTGTAGGAGGGGGTGGGGCTTGACCGTCGGTCTCCATGGCATCAGGATTTGCCTCCTGGCCAGCTTCCGGCACAGCCTCCTCAACTTCCTGATCTTCGACGTAGTATCCCTGCTCGACGTTGAGGATACCGTGTAGGTTGAGACGAGCCTTGAGCTTGCAAATCATAAAGTCGTCCTTGGCGTCTGGCTTGACACCCTTGACGGAGAATCGACCAATCCAAGGGTTCGTCTTGCCGGGTAATGAGCTGGGGTTGGCGTATCTTGCCTCGAGGTCAAATGGCTGTTTGCGGTAGAATGTGAGGATCTTTGTTGATGGCATGACGCCACCCTTCTGGAAGACGGTCAGGTTGGTCTCCTCGTCCGGAACATCCGGAGTTTTCTCCCATGTGAACTCGATTGGGTGGGAGACAATGTCGTGGACGCTGAAGTCGCGGACACGGAAGACTGGTGACAAGATGGCGCAGCTGAAAGCACAACCTCTGGCGATGGCCTCATCCTGATTGAGTGTAAATGACAAGGGCTTGCCGAAGAAGTCCTGCACTGCGGTCTTCAATGACGGTACACGTGTGCAACCACCAACCATCTCAATGGTGTCGATGTCCTCCTTGGTCAACTTGGCATCGGCAAGAGCTTGCTCCAGAGGTACGGTGACACGGTCGAGCAGCGGCTTCATGAGCTCCTCCAGCTCCTCTCTTTTCATGAATCCCTTGACATCCACGTCGTCCATCAAGGACTCAATACTGATCGGGGCACCGGCGTTTGCAGACAGAATCTTCTTCAATTTCTCGCAAGCAGCTGCGACACGAGTGCGCGCTTTGAGGTTCTGGTTGATGTCTATCCGAAACTTCTCCTTGAACTCCTTGGCAAAGTGGTCGACAATCGCTTGGTCAAAGTCACGACCACCAAAGTTGCGGTCGAATGCTGTTGACTTGACTGCCAATTCACCCTTCCTGAACTCGACGATCGAGCAAGTGTAATTACTGTATCCAATATCCACAAATGCGACTCTTCTCGGCTTCTCCTCTGGTGGTGGCAGGTCTGTTTTCGTGATACCGTAGCCGAGTGCAGACGCGGTGGTGTCGTTGATGAGGCGGAGGACTTTGAGGCCGGCGATTTCCGCTCCATCGATCATGGCGCGGCGCTGAGCATCAGTGAACCAAGCGGGACAACTGAGCACAACCTCGTGGACGGCAAGTTTTAGTTCTGCTGCTGCGGTGCTCTTGATTCTGCCGAGGAACATGCCCAGGAGTTGTGTTGCTGTGAACTTCTGCTTCTCGCCCAAATACGTCACTTCCGCGCCGACCTGTCCATTGATATCAACCAGAGGTGCAGTGATGTATTTCTGCTCAATCTTGATGTCGGGGTCGTTGAACGAGCGGCCGACGAGACGGACGACTGATCCGACAGTGTTCTTGAGGTTAGAGATTTCTTGTGTCTTTGCGGTCTCTCCTAGGTATCTGCTCTTGGGACCGAATCCGACGAGCGATCTGTTGGAGGATGTCAGAGGCTTGATGCCCAGAATCTGGATGGGGCGATTGGCTTACGGTGTGGCGCGATTCGAGACTTCGTTTGCAATCACATCGATACCTCTGTCTGAGAAACGTAATCTGTCAGCACAATGCTTATTTCGGAAGAGTTCAGGATTGTCCCTGTGCTGGACGACTTACTCCGGGCAACACCGATCACTGCAACGTATATTAGCTTGGTCATTGGTCATACCGACGACGAGGAGCGCATTACCTGTGTTGAGCGCACCGATATCGATACCTACGACAGCCATGTTCAGTGTGTTCTGCTGGGTTTCTCAAGTGTTGTTGTTGCGCAAACGCTCAAAGCCTAATAACACGATATGCGTGCGTGCGGAGGCGGGATGAGATATGGAATACAGGCGACGGGGAGAACGTAGCCGAAGAAATGCGGCGAGGGTGTTTCTGTAATAAGTAGCGTCGTTAAGATGACTGGAGGGGTGTTGTTGTCTCAACCACAAGCGCTGTAAATTTCGAAACTCGAAGAACACACGTGAAGATTCTGGCGAGTCATGGATGATACCACATTGCAAAGTTGAAACACTCCTTTGACAAGCCCGGACTGATATCGGATCATGTCCCGTATTGCACTCTGGTCCCGCCGCATGTTTCACCTTGGTATACTGAGAGGGATTTCAAGTCCGGATGCTCCGTGGCAAATATAGTGGGTGAGAAATGGTATAAGTTGCATTACGATCTCAAGCTGAATTCCAACACCTCTTGTGTGACGTGTGGACTTGGACTGAGCTCTTCAGCGGACACGTAGAACACGGTAATTGCTCTCATTGATGGGGATGCGGGTCTGATCCCTTGTACACTGGGGCCTACTTCATGTGCACACCACCAGCTGTGTTTTGGACGTCCCTAAACCTCTCCGCGCGTTGTAAGGAGTTTCTTCGAGATACAGACGAGGTGAAAGATTCAGTCCAGATTACTCCGTTGTCTTCGTGTATTGGTGGGACAAGGAATATGGCATGAGCCGGCGAGGCAAGCAACAAGGTCATCAGACGTTCAAATTGGCAGCAGTTACTCTGCAGACATCTAGTGACACCGAGACATCATACTGACGCTGAGGAGCCGCAGAATCAGTGATTCAGCACGTTGTATCTCGGAAATCGTTTCAGTACTGTATCTGATTGTCGACCTTGAGGATGTAAGCAAGAGCACGATCTCCTCCAGTGTGCGTTATATTTTCCATCCCATCATCTACGTTCGGTCTGGCTCACCACAAGACATCTATTGGAAGACTGCAGCATGAAACTCGAGCAGGTACAGTCATAGAGAAGTTCTCCGGTGTGACTTGAGGAGAGCGTCTTAGGACCATCAACGAACTCTATGTTTTTGGTGCACCAGAGGGCAGCTTGAAGAGTGAGAGTCAGGGAACAATGGAGAAGTCAGAGTGAGAACGAATGGAGAGAAAATGGGGGAAAATCGAAGAAGAAGCCCAGGGTGATCACATATACACCAGACGTCGAAACAAGGATCCTCCAACACAAAATCAACAGCAGATCCAGTTCCGCGTCCAACGTCAATTTTCGACGACAAGCATAGCCAAAGAGGGGGGAGACGAGGGCCCATCAGCCGGCCATGCTGATCTGCAGCATTGACCCCGCTATGCCATGTCAAAACAACAGCTGATCAGCAGGGTGACAGTGTGGTACACCATATCACCGACCACCGCTCATCGTGGCAGCAAGGCATCGTGATCCCTAGTGGCATTGTAGAGCTTACTTTAGATGGCTACATCCTTCTTATCACACTCTCCATCTTGATCTCTTCTGACAACTCTTCTGGTCGTCCCAAGAAGTTACTGCCTCTTCGAAATTGCCATCTCCTGCCGTAAGCCTGTGGCTGTCTTGATAGACCAGAGAACTTCGCCACTTTCACTGTCACCCACTTCGTCTCTATTCATCATGCTCTCCGTGGCATATGCCATCATGGCCTGTGGGGCGTTGGCACTAAACACAGGTAGCACATCAATAACCACCGTGAAGGAAATCTGCTCATTATCCAACAGGTGCCGGCAAGCTCCCAGTCATGGCCTACCACATCAACAACGCATTCGGCGGCTCCAAAAACGCCAGCATTACCCTCCAACAAGCTGACCTCAAGAAGAAGCTCGGTCTGGTAGATGCTGGCTACAATATCTTCATCCGCGACGACTTCTACCTCAATCATGAACGCAACCCCAATGGTGAACTTGCTGCGAACATGACACTGTTCCCTGGCGGTATGAAACATCGGACGAATCCGGTCAATAGTCAAGGCATCCCGATTAGTGCGTACTCGTCCGATGGGTATAGGACATGTGCAGAGTTTCCTGCTGCGTACCGGGAAGAGGTCACGGAGTGAGTCATCTAGATCCTGTACTATTGTAAGCAGGCTGACCAGTGCACAGTCTTGAGACCTCGCGTAGCTGGGGCTTGGAGAAGATCCTTTAGTATGACAATTGTTACATTCCATATAACAATATCACCATGGAGAACGAGCACGGCCGGTTCAAGCGCATGCAAGACGCCATCTCGAAGTCGCTGCCATTCCAAACATGTCTCCAGATACTTGATAGTTGAAAGCTGACGCCGGATCACGCTCAGGTTGGGATCAGCCTCAGAACTGGGCGCCGCTTGTCGGCCAAGGCTGGCGCATATGCAATGACATCAAGCCACGCTGGTCGAAGATCGCGGACATCCTCACTCCTCAATTGACGTCGTACTTGGCCAGTAACTTCTACCAGCACGCTCATCTGGACTCGCTTAAAGTTGGCAACACAGATGGTCGTGGCAGTTCCCCCTGCATGTTCACGTTGGCCGAGACAAGGACGCATTTCACAGCGTGGATACTACTGAGGTCGCATCTGCTCATCAGCACCGCTGTCAGTGTTATTGACATGGACTCGGTTGCTATCTTGCAGAACACGGAGCTCATCAAGCTGAACCAGGACCCGGACTGTGGCAAGCCGCTGACGCAATTCAGATTTCAGAGACAAAGAACTGGAGAGTATATCACATATGATAGCACTTAACCTCGTGAGTCATCCAATGGTTCTGGGATTGTGTGAAGACAAAGTACTGACCAACCATAGCACCATACTGGGCAGGGAACTCCAGCTACCGACCTTTCTTCATGATCGTCAACATCCAGAACACGACGCAGACGTATGACTTCTGGCTGACTGAGAACTGTATGTATTGCGTCCCTTCTCCGTCTGGTGCAATCCTGGCTAGAATCGTGCTGACCATAATGCTAGAGGCTGTTCGTGCCGGTCGCGAATATCTCATGAAGGATCTCTGAACTCATAAATGCGTTGGCGTTACCACTCGGTAATTTGATCCTTTCTCCGCCTCCCTTAGTCTTGTATTTTCTCGGTAGCATGTCGTGAGCCCCTCCTCCGCACCCTCTTCCATCTTCAACCTTGCTGACATGCACTTTCCAAAAAGTTTGATGCTTGATGTGTGTAGAATTCTTTCGAGATATGTGGCCGACGCTGGTCCTTATATAGACTTGATCGCACTCCTCCCAGGACTCCAATGGGCACCCTCTTAATTGCCCTACCCATCACATTGCCACAGCTTTTTCGTGATCAGCATTGGCTTAGCACAAGGTCAAAGTATTGGTAGTATCGAGCCTCGAGCATTTTAGACACAGTATCCAAGGTGTTGTGATGTATCATCCGGACAATAGCGCCAAATCAATTCGGGCTAGTAGCAGTCTTATCGTGCACACTGACACAAGGCTGGTGGCAGTATTGTTCCAAAGCCTGATGCAATGGAGCCTTGAAGCAAGAAACACGGCTAGCTTGAGAACGTGAGAGTCGAGATCGAGCTCTGAAAATGGACAACAGGCTCTGGAAGTGGACATCAAGCTCTGGAAATGGACAACGGTTCTGGAAGTGGACATCAGGTTTTGAAAGTGGATATCAGGCTCTGAAAGTGGACGTCAGGCTCTAAATGTGGACGTCAGGCTCAATGTCGCTGCATGATGCAGTCTAAGTGCATTCCTGAGCTACCAGTATATCATCATTACCACATTCGGTAGCACAGTATTCCAATATCAAGCACAATGCTTGACGGGTACCTGGCACGACCTTTGAACACAAGTCAGCGCTACGGCACTCTCACACACCGTCTGTAGACCTTTGTTTGATGACTGCAGATTTCGAGGCATCTGAAACAATGCCAAAATGGTCTTCTGCTGCTTGGGGGTCTCAATAAACACAAAGTATGACAATATCATCTTTGTTCGAAATTGTTATTGAGCACATTTACATTTATATGACCATGTCAGCGCAGTGTGTTGCAAGAGCACAGATCGTCCAAACACCTCAACCACTCACATTCATTGCAAACACAATAGCAAAATGCTCTCTACCACGCTCTTTACTTTCGGCCCTGCTATCGTCAGCGCCGCCGCTGCGGCCACCGTGCCCGATGTCAGCAAGCTTCCCATCGTACCATTCAAGTGGCACGGCGTTCTCGAAGAAGGCGGTCCTGTCGTCACCCTCGAGGGCAACCACCTTGACATCCACAACACCATCCAACGTGCCAACCCAAGCTGGCTTCACGACAACTCCACCCACATCGGCGTTGTCGCCCACAACATCACCGACACCATCGCCAAGCGTAGCAACCGCGTCAACCAGGCCTGCAACCAGGACATCTTCACCACCTATAACGACAACCACTGGGGCCGGGCTTCCGCCATACGCAATGGTATCGACTACATCCGCGGCTTTGGCAACGCGCAGTGTGAGGTCATGCCCAAGGGATGTTCGCGCTTCAGCTGTTCGTACAACTCGGCCATCCTGCTGTGCAATGACACGCCCCAGTCGGTGATCATTCCCTGTGCCTTGTTGGCACAGAATGCGCAATACATCTACAACGACTGTGTGCACACTGCGGAGAACATGGTTGAGGGTCAGGCATTCTATATCAACCCGTCCTACAACGTTCTCGTAAGAGGAACGCAGATCGGGCATGGGTGCTAGATGGTGATGTGTCGGATGCCCTGGTATATTTCGGGTTGATGTCGCATGTTTGTTTCATGTGCTTTCGGATTGTAGCCACTGAGTGACGGGTTTTCCTGTCATGGGGATGACTCGGACTGAGATTAGCATGGCACTCTCCCAGAAGAAATCTCTAGACCTCAATATTGGCTGCAGGTGATAGGGAAGTGGGAAGGGGATGGTCGCTGAGTATCGAACATAATCGCACCACAATTTCACATTTAGTTTCTCCTGGGCCAAGGTCTTTGCTTTTCTTGCAGACAGTAATCACGAGTCTTCTGTGGAAGGACGTTGGTATACCAGCTTCTAAGTGATGTGCACGTATAGGTGACGTGTCCAGTGTTGCGACACCCGTACAGAGAAGAAAGAAGGTTTACGAAACACGTATTTAGTATCACCGATTTCCGCATGCGTGCGTATACGATGACGTACTTGTTGACAGCATTCCTCGCGAATGACTCTCATGACCATCTGAACACTTCTCGTATTCCTTCTTCAGCTTCATATTCAGATTCAGCTTCAGCTTCCATAGTAACTACAGCTGAAATTTATACTATCTCCACGACGAGCTCGCCGGCGACTCTAGCACATTCCTGCAGGCTTGCTCCTTATATTCTCAAGCTTCTTTCCTTCTCTTTGTCTGTTGACGCAGTCCCAAGCATCCAGTATCTGCACAACTCTCAGTGCACATCTATCACAAACGGGAAAAATGCCGCCGATAAAGCTTCACACCGAGTCACCAATCTCGACTACTGCTGCAAAAGCGAGTGGAGCGACTCCTCAAACAGCTCGTGACTATCCTCCTACACCAACGCGAACGCATGTCACCACAGTCACCTCTCTCAAGACCGATAATTCCTCAGGCTCTCCATATCCAACTGCACGGCCAGGTGCTGTAGCGTTTCCCGGGCCAACAGCAACACCACAATGGTATCAGCAACCTCCACCAACAGCCACGACACCACTTGCAGCATACAGTGGTCCTCCACAACCGCAACCGAACCCGTTCCCACGTCCTCTAAGCCCATACTCAGCATCTCCCACATCATTGGCACCGTCATCTTCTCTCCCACCACCACCTCGCGCAGGCGAAAGACCCTCGATATCACCTCCCAAATCGCCGCTGGCCGGTCGTCTTTACCCTGTTGCAGCTCCTCCCAACTTCAGCTTTCCACCACCGACTTCTAACTTTGCACCGACACACTCCACCCAACCCATTGTCTCTCCCGTCTCCCCAACCAGCGGACCAAACTTGCCCTTTACAAATTCCTACGCTCCACCAGCACCAATATCTACAGGCCAGGGTGTAGCGTCTTTGTCCCGCCAGAACAGCGGCACGAGTCCCAGCACACACCTAGCCCCCAACAATCTCTATTCACCCCTTGGCGCGTCGGAAAACTATGCGTTTGCACAGGATCGCCGTCCGTCGACAGACGTCCATCCGAGTGGCTACTTGCAGAACCCACGCGCCAGCGAGATGACAGCATCGCAACGCGCCGCCCTCGAGCTTGATGAGGCACAGAATGGGCCTGTGAATGGAGTGTTGTCGACGTTGAGACGAGGGAGTGATATCATGGGCGGAAGTGGAATGAATGGCGGTGGTGGTAGTGGGGGTATGGATCTGGGCAGAGGCCAAGAGGTGGTGGGTGAGGCGCTGAAAGGTGTAGGAAGGTTCTTTGGGAGTGTGGCGGAGAAGGCTATGGAGGTGGAGGGAGAGGTGTGGAAGGCTGTTGGGCGGTAGAAGGGTTGGAGATAGAGCACTTCTGGTGTGTCAGCGCGGCCGGAATGGTCATGAGCATCAGTGAGGGGACCGTCAGATTCAACTTCGACAGGATCAGTGATCGGAGGCAGCGGTGTCGGTGGCGCATACAGACTTGTTCCCAGCAGGCAAGAGGATGTAGATTCAATTCAGCAGATGAATCATGAGATATCTTAATCACAAATACTCAACCATGAGTAGCCTCTCCAGCGGCACGAAACAGTGAGTTATGCAGTGGTCTATCAAAGTCTGACGCAGGAGACTTTGGGGAGAGTGCTCTGGAAATGAACATTATTGAGGTTGTCAGGGCCTTATCTCCACTCTCTCTGCCTACCCATGCCATCCTAGAAGTGTAGAATAAAGATCAGATATTAAAGACGGTGAGGAGAGTATCGTAGAGTTCTTGGTGAGGATCTCATTCTGCAATTCAGACCACTTAAGGAGTCGCGCTATCAGCGTAAAGCCACCTGTCTGGGGCTATACAAATGCACTATACAGCCAAAGAGAGCACCTCAGCTATTATCGACCGTCCATCCGACCCCTCGATACTCATTCCTGCTTCCCATTCTTCTCCAAACTCTTCACAACTTCCTTGACCACATCGTCCAGATGCTCTGTTGGCAATCCCAGCTCCTCATTAGCCGTGCCCTCCCTATACTGGTCCCCCAAGCCCTTCGTCATCACACCTCCATACAGCAGATCAACCATTCCCGTAAAGTCTCCTTTACTCAACTTCTCTCTCCCTTCCGCCACACGTTCCTGCACATCCTTGGTCTCGATAGTCCAGTCCGCGTCGCTGGTACCCGCGACTCGGTGAATGGAGTCGAGGAGATCACGTTGGGTCAATGAGAAGGAGGAGATACGGACTAGTTTGTTGGCGTGGGCGGCTAGTTTGGCTTCAGGCAGGAGGAGCACAGCGGCAGTGGCGCGGCCAGATTGCGCTATCGTTGAGGTTATGAAGGGGGCAAGGGTGCCGGAGGAGGTGTAAAGGGTGGCGGTGCGGGTTGGGATGGAGATGCCGAACATGCCTGCGGCGAGAGACTGCGGGAAGATTAGTACATAACCCAAAGATTTTCATATCGGAGGAAGAGTGCCGTGGGGAATCTGTTCAGACTTTCGGATTGTTGTGCAAGGAAGAAAGTGAGGGCAAGAAGAATGGACGGACGGATACTGTCACAGGTCAAAAGTCTAGAGATTCTCCGCGAAGAGTGCCGCGGGTAATCTGCTCATACTTCTGATCTGTGAAGGTACGTGCAAGAAATGAGGCAAGGGAAGGAGGGATGGCAAGTACGCACATAGTCTCTGCAAGGGTTAGCCTTGAAAACATCGGCAGCAGGTCAATAGGTACTAACGTCCAAGGGTTGTTTACAATACCAATCCACTTGCTCTTGCCCACACTCTCGATGTACTCCCTAACCTTCTTCTTCCCCGCCAACATGGGCACCACCTTCCCAAGAGCTTCATCATCCGTGTCACCGCCAAATTCGACAGGAAACACGTACTCGACGCCAGCCTCCGCAGCGGCATCGATGAATTTGTGCTGCAACTCGTGCGGGGCAGTGAAGCCGAGGCAGAGCACAAGGGCTTGGTGACCCTTGAGGGTGCTGACGAGAAAGGCATGATCGTCTTGAGCACCGCAAGCGACCCTGACGCCCTTAGGAAAGGTGGAGGTTGAGTCGGGACGGGTGATTGCGGTAATGGAGGGGTTGTGAGCAGAGGCGAGGAGTGCCGTGGTTATTGCTCCGCCGATATTGCCGGAGGCCTGTTGAGTGGTCAGTATGAAGTGATGAGATGAACAGGGTACTGGTCATACCCCAACAATGGCAACTTTCTTGATGTGGGGAGTGCCGGACATGGTCAGAAGCTGGAGGATGGGTTAGTCTGCTGTGGGATGCTTGAGTTGCTTGGTGAGATGGATATGTAAGATGTTGTCGATGCTGATAATTTTCTCCAATGGCGAGGGTACCCCAAGTATTTATGTTGAGTCGAGCACGCCTATTGCTTACAAAGCTTGGTTAGCATAGACCGAGAAGGCGTGCTTGAGTAACGCCGGATTGCGGGGAAGCTTTGCTTGGACAATCTGGGCGGCGTTCGAGCGGTTCGCGGCAGTCCGTGATGGCACTCGGCGCTCGTCAGTCACGTGCCAAGTTTAGCCCAACCCTTCAGTGCTTAGCAAGTAGCAATGTCGGAAGCTCGGTCTCGTATTCACTCAATCATGGGCACGCTGTTGTTGAGTGAAAGAAGTAATATTCCACATTTTGCAAACCATACATATGTAATTTTCCGCATCTCTATTGAGGCTGCATGTTCTCGCCACGCACAAAAGGCACTGCACCCTCTGGACTTTCCAGTGCTTGTGCCTGCCTTCGTCTGCGTTCTTCTCTCTTTGCCCGCACTTCCGCCTCTTCGTCTCTGGACCTCCTGACTGAGACTCGGAAGTTCTGGTTCCCAATGTTCCTGTTCAAGCCACGAATGAGATATGCAACAGCATCTGCATATGGTCTCGGTCGAGGCTTTGAAGTTTGTGTCGGTGTCGCTGGCATAACGATTTCACTCGACAACTCTATCGATGCAACTGCATCCTGGTCGTCGGGGCTAGGAGAATGGTCACTGTTCTCGGCAGCATCCTCGTCCAGACCAATGGCAGTCTCGCTGATTGCTGCAACAGAATCTTCGTCTTTCGTGTGCTCAGCTTGGCCAGTCTTCATGCGTAGGCTGACCTTTTCAGCACTAAGCCCGAAAGGTCCGCCATCGGTTCGGGTAATTTCCAGCTGATGACCCCGGAAAGGAAGCGAGCTTGTCTCCCTAGTTTCGAGAAGTACTGGGAAATAGTCAACCTCAACCGTCAGCGCCTGCTTGCTCTTCTTTTCATTCTTTTGCCCTTTGCCCAGTGTTGATGAGGGTATCATCAACTTCAATGACCATGGCGATGATCGTGGAATGCCATTTGAGGCGACCATCACCTTCTCGGCAAAGCTGATAATGTTATTGTTCTGCACAACGTCGCTTAGGTCGAGGTTATGGGTAGTGCTACACCGAACATCAGTTGGTGTATGTGGTAGCATGATATCCTTTATGAAAGTCTTCACGATGACACGAGCCTTCGCGGAAACGATCCTGTGCTGGTCGGTCCTAATCTCCAACTCCAGCGGTGGAGGTCTGCGTCCACCCAAGTCTGGAGCAGGTCGTCCCTCGAGTTTCACGCACACAGTCCTGTCGCGGGTTATGTCTGGGCGAGGGATGAAACTGAGCATCGTCGAAAGCCCGTTGAGCGTTGTCGCAAATGGTCGTGGGTGCTGTCGGGGTCTCAAGAAGTCCTTTGCGCTTGCTGTGCCTAGCATGCCTGCTGACTCTGGGTGATGTAACACAAGACCAACGTCAGTGGTCGTGGTTATGCTAGGTACCCAAGTGGTTGTAGATGTATGATCTGACAAATGAGCACCCTCAGAAGCTTCCTCGTTAGGAATTTTCTGGTCAAGAGGATGTAGATGTGTACGAAGGCTTTCCACGTCAAGTTCCATGCTTTCATTCATGTGCTCTGATGGAGTCAGGTGCCGTGCAGTCGTGAATCGATAGGCCGACTTGTGTGTATATTGTGCGTGCAGATACTTGCTTGCCTGTGGCTCAATGCACAAGAAGCCCTGGTCACTTCCAGCGGCGATATCCACTGTGTATTTGACGGGGACGGGTGTAACTAGTGCGGAGACGATGGCTCTCTCACATTGATCCACGGCTTCTTCACTGGGTCCTATTATATTAAACTTCAGGCAGTCAGTGGCTGCATATAGCGATCAGAGTCGTTGGACATACCGAATATTCCCGAAGGTTATGGAGATTGTGTATGACGCATCCAAAAAGTGCAGGCAGTATTTTAGCAATCAGCTCGCTGACGAGCTTCGTGCGACTAATGTTTGAAGATATAGTGCGGGCATCGAGTCGTCGGACGACGACCTCGGCAATGCGATTCTTCAGAAAACGCTCTGCATCGAAGCAGTCGTACTTGTTGCCAGTCAGTGTGACCCGCTCTCCACTTCCGCTAATCTGCAATGACACGCCCGGCAGATCGCCTATGAAAGCAAGGGCTTGTGGGTGTCCTAATTCTTGTTAATCTATGATCAGCGTCTTGTCCATGAAGTGGTCTTACTTGGGTTCTCGAAGAATGGAGCTTGTGCGTAGTCCACGTTATGTTTCAAAGTGCCAGAAGCATTGATCTCCTCCTCAACCTGAAACTGCCATAGGACGCGAACGATTCTATCGGCTACTGATCTCAATGAGCGTGTTGATCCATATGGCAGACGTAGCCACGGTGTGGGATCCGGCGTCTTGTCTTCAGATTTTCGTTCTGGCGCAGTAGCACGCCAGCCTTGATGCAGACCTTGTCCGGACAATACAATGCTGCTGACATCACTAGCTCCTTGATACTGTTTGTGATCTGCCTTGCTAAGAAAGTCCTGAACATAAGCAGATAACTGCTCCTGAGTGTACGTGCGAGTCAGCCTCTTCATCACGCCATCATATGTTGCGTAAGCTATGATGTTCAGTGCACCACCATCGTCCGGCATGTTATGCCGCGGTTCACGTCTTTCGCCAGCTGGCTTTCTCTGTTCTCTCAATCGCCTCTTGCTATCCAGTATCGTGACAACATCGCGGATCTTTGTGATATCTTCATTGACCTCCTCCTGATCGTAGACCGCGTCATGGTCAACATTGAGTTGTATCTCCTCGGCAAGAGTCTTCACATCTACACTGGCTGGCTTCGAGCGCGGTGCCATCATTTCAGGCTTTGTACCATGCTTCTTCCTCTCATAGTTCTTCATGAGGATAGGTCCGGATCGTGCTGCGTCGTTCGCGAGCTTGAACTCTCTCTTCATCGCGATTTTGCTGGCCTGCGGTTGGTCCGAGGCATCACGTTGCTGCCGTCGGCCGAACTGGATTCGAACATCCTTGCGACCGGTAGGTTGCTTGTCATCGTAGAGCCGTGCAGTATTGTGATATGGACGGAGTGGCGATGACTGACGTTGCGCGAGCGCTCGTCCAGGAAGTAAGCCCCCACATTGTCGGCAGCATCGCAATCGCAGACATGCACTTTCTGCTACAGAAGCCGGCATGCACAGATGTTGTTGTCAATCTGGTGTAGGTGGGTAGGCGGTCGTTCCTAAAAACATTTTGCTCTACTTGTCCGTGTGACGCCATCTGGGAGAAGATCCCTCGGCGTTTCAGCAATGCAAACACGATTCAGAGCTCGGTAGAAATATTGTAGGCAAGCTGCTATCTATTGTCTATGCTAATATGCCAGCTCCGAAGGTCATCTCGAACATCGAACTCGTCCACTTCGTGTCTTGCAGGACTATCATTCATGACTGCCGTGTCCTTCATGTCTTTCGCGTGCTGCTCCAGACTAGCTCGTCCGTGTACACCAGAAGACTGATGTCCTCGGACACTGCCCTGTCTCGGCAAGCGCGGTGTGGGCGATGACTCTCGATTGATCTTGGGCTTGACCTGCTGTCGACTATGTCGTTCTGTGTGCTTCTTCCGTGGCGTAGTATCGTCTGAGCTCGCCCATCCACTGCCTCCGGCGAAGATCCTCTCAATGCACTCATCCGCAGGCAACTCTCCTGGTTGTGCCACCCAGAAAGCTGCAAGGTTCCGCCGGTAGAGGTCCTGACTTTCACCGTATTCTTTCGTCTTCGCATTCATCGTAGCCATGGCTGAAATCTGGTAAGCAGATTGTCGTCACAATTGCTTGCGCTTCACTTACGGCTGTCATCGTCCATATCACCTCCCGCCTCTCCAGCCATGATTCCGGCAATGCCCCCGAACACCGGTGCGCTCTTGAGTGGTGGTCTGAATATCGTTACATTTTGCGCTCAATGCGCAGAGTATCACCACGTACGCTATGAATGTCCTGTCACCCTCCACCAGTGTCATATGTATCCCAATCTTGGACGAATCAGTCATGAATCAGAAGAGTCTGTAGTGTCCTTACCTTCAAGGTACTGTTGATCTTGCTTTCTTGCATCAGATACCTACGGCATATGCCATCCTCCCCATCATACTCGCTTGGCTCTACATATTCCGAGAGGTTCAGCTTGATCAGACCCAGCGCTATGCGCTCGCCCCTCGCGCTCGAAGAGTATTCTTGCACAACCTCAAAGTGAATGGGCGTCTCTTGTAAGTGGTTATTCTTGTCTACTGTCAACCTTACGGGTACCACTCTCTCGTAATCATAGGCGACCTTGTGCTCCTTGATGTGACATTTTGGGGTGCGTCCTCGGTGCTCAGCGGAGGTGGAGTGAGGCAAGTGCCATTTGATGAAGGATGTGCCGGAGACGAGGGGGACATTGTTTAGCTCGATAATCTCGTGGATGGTTAGGTGGGACCTTGGGAAATAGATGCGCAGACTTGCGTACTTTCAGTTGCAGGTCGAATCTAGGCTAGAGGGGCGTGAGCATCGTAAGGGGCGGGGAGGACTGGGAACGCATACTCTTCGGCTTTTGGGGACTATTAAATGGTTCAGTGACTCTGATGCGACAGACAAGCTTCTGTCCAGGTGCATCTGGGACATCGCGAAGTGCGCAAAGCTCACCAAATGCCTGCATCGTGTCTGAACTCTGGGGATATACCTGCGACAAAACGCGCCTGCCCTTCGGAGCTGTTGTTGTGTCTTGAGGACAATGCTGGCAAGACCTGTGAGCTAGCAACTATCTCGGACCGAAGTCGACATCTGCTGATCCTTCAGCTCCATTCGACCACTTCCGAGTGCTGTCCAGCATAATCAAAATATCATTGGAGGGACCAAAAAGATCCAGTATGCTGCGTGTACTCCGCGTGCAAACCAATGCTCAAACTCGGAAATGCTGTTGCAAAATGTGTACATGATGCTTTCAAACTGCTACCTGCAAAATCGAAACCACGAACATACACGGATGGCTCTAGAGAATGGGTGCCGTTGAGTGGTATTGTACTGTCGAGGCCGAGCACGCAGAACGATGTGAAGTGTAAGGATGAAGAGACAGAGACAGTTGAGGAAGTCTTGACGTGTGTTTCTCTGGGGTAAGAGTGTCACGCTGCGAGCTCTCTCTGGTCACTCATTAACACATTTCAGCACTGGCATGAGATGTCTGCCATCCACGAAGGTCCCAATGGCACAAGGAAGGTGTCTATATGATTGGCATGCTGAGGTCGTGGCTTTGCGAGCCTTTAATCACTATCTCCTGCAAGAATGTGACGCCCTCGCTTCTGATCCGTCATCAAGCTCATACTTTGTACGACGCACAGGACGAGCGCTAGCGTGCGGCGCGAGCAATCAATACAACAGGCATCCCTTTGCTATACAGGACGATGTCAAGATCTACATGTACTGCTCTGAAGCACCATGTGGCGACGCTAGTATGGAACTCATCATGGCTGCGCAAGACGATGCCACGCCATGGGAGAAACCTGCCGATACTGACTCCAATGGCCTGACTGGCAGAGGTTATTTTTCAGAACTGGGTGTGGTGCGACGTAAGCCAGCAAGAGGGGATGCACCTCAGACTTTGTCAAAGTCTTGCACGGACAAGCTGAGCATGAAGCAGTGTACCTCGACGTTGTCATGCTTGCCCAGCTTGTTCATCCACCCCGGCAATGCATACATTGATGCACTCGTGCTGCCAAGCAGTCAGCATGTGCCCGAAGCTACTGAACGTGCTTTTGGTCCTGCTGGACGGATGTCATCGTTGAGGAGCAGCGACACAGCCATGCAATGGAAGGACGGCTATGCTTTCAAGTCATTTCAGGTCATTGAAACCAGCATAGAGTTTGAGCACTCTCGTCGTGCATATCCCGAGTCAACAAAGACCACTGGCTCGAACATCACAGCGATGTGGACTGTCCGGCATCAGGAGGTCTTGATTGGGGGTTCGATTCAAGGCAACAAGCAATTCAGTGTTCGTGGAAGTAGTGCGATATCAAGGCTGGGGATGTGGAGGAAAGCTTTAGTGTTGAGTCAGAAGCTACGCCTTGATGAGGTTGAGTCAGTATTAGTGAGTGGCACGTATGCAGACCTGAAAGCTTCGAAATTGTTGGAGGCTCGCAGGCGAGTCAAAGAGGATGTCTACAGGAGTGCACTGAAGAATTGGGTACGGAACGACCAAGGAAATGACTTCAGTATCGATGAGCAGTAGTATAATTAAGTCTGTATACTATATTACATCAGAAGCTTGTACGATAGACATGTTACATGTAGACAGTATGCAGAATACACAGTAAATCATACTCAAGGATTGGGAGATTGGTGAAACTGGTGAGCGGAGGGGCAAGCAAGGAAGCTCCGGCGTTTGTTTAGAGGTTATTTTCTATGTCGGTGACGTATAGAGGGGCAGCACAAAATATGAGAGTGGGACGCGAGGTCTCGATTGCCGTGTTAATCGCTGAGTCTTGCGAGAGCATCGCACCAGAATCTGGGTGGCGGTCGAGTATACGGTGTGAAGCCCACAGTACTCTACTCCACTACAGTGATTCAAGCACAGGTTGAGAGCAGTTTAGCAGGAGTAATGGACTGTATGCTTGTGGCGAATGAGTCAAATCGCCGCAGCCCTTTTGTTGAAGAGAAAATTCTGTTCGGAGCCGTGGAAACTAGCGCCCGTTTGGGCTTAGCATTTTGGCCGCACTTTGCGTCCATGTGATTCCCACACAGTATAAGTCTTGCAGTTTTCCCACCCCCTCTTTTGTGAAGCTGTCATCATACCTCTATCGCAAAGCCGTAGAATCTGATATCTTAATACACAAAACCTTCTAAAACCAACACCTTCAAACATCCATCATCATGGGGTATGTCTTGTCACTGGCCTTGCCTTGCAAGAGCTTTTGAGCGCTTGTCTTTGCTTCAAAGTGAAGAAGAGTCTGCCTTGGAAGTTTTTGCAAAGCTCTCGTGTCTTTTGCAATCACTTTCACTTCTAAAACACTATGCAGTAAGGAAAAGACTCACATCAACGTCGTTGTCATCGGACACGTCGACTCCGGCAAGTCCACCACCACCGGTCGTAAGTCCTCCCACCGCCTCATCTTGACTTTTGGTCACGGTCGCAACATGAGCATTCACTCACACGATACCTTTCACAACAGACTTGATCTACAAGTGCGGTGGAATTGACAAGCGTACCATCGAGAAGTTCGAGAAGGAAGCTGCTGAGCTCGGAAAGGGTTCTTTCAAGTATGCGTGGGTGCTCGACAAGCTGAAGGCAGAGCGTGAGCGTGGTATCACCATTGACATTGCTCTTTGGAAGTTCGAGACTCCTCGCTACTACGTCACCGTTATCGATGCGCCCGGTCACCGTGATTTCATCAAGAATATGATCACTGGTACCTCCCAGGCCGACTGCGCCGTTCTCATCATTGCCGCTGGTACTGGTGAGTTCGAGGCTGGTATCTCCAAGGATGGCCAGACCCGTGAGCACGCTCTGCTCGCCTACACTCTCGGTGTCAAGCAGCTCATCGTCGCCATCAACAAGATGGACACCACCAAATGGTCCGAGGACCGTTACAACGAGATCATCAAGGAGACCTCTGGCTTCATCAAGAAGGTCGGCTACAACCCCAAGACTGTTGCCTTCGTCCCCATCTCTGGTTTCAACGGTGACAACATGATTGACAACTCGACCAACTGCCCATGGTACAAGGGTTGGGAGAAGGAGACCAAGGTATGTTTGTTGTATCTGCCATGTTTCGACCATTGCTAAACATCCGACCCCAGGCTGGCAAGTCCACCGGAAAGACCCTTCTTGAGGCCATTGACGCCATCGAGCCCCCATCGCGTCCCACAGACAAGCCCCTTCGTCTTCCCCTCCAGGATGTCTACAAGATCGGTGGTATTGGAACTGTGCCTGTCGGCCGTGTTGAGACCGGTATCATCAAGGCCGGCATGGTCGTCACCTTCGCCCCCGCTGGTGTCACCACCGAAGTCAAGTCGGTTGAGATGCACCACGAGCAGCTCACCGAGGGTGTCCCAGGTGACAACGTCGGGTTCAACGTCAAGAACGTTTCCGTCAAGGAGATTCGTCGTGGTAACGTCGCCGGTGACAGCAAGAACGACCCTCCCATGGGTGCTGCTTCTTTCAACGCCCAGGTCATCGTCCTCAACCACCCTGGTCAGGTCGGTGCTGGATACGCTCCAGTTCTGGACTGCCACACCGCCCACATTGCTTGCAAGTTCTCTGAGCTCCTCGAGAAGATCGACCGCCGCACTGGAAAGGCCACTGAAGTGTCTCCCAAGTTCATCAAGTCTGGTGACGCTGCCATCGTCAAGATGGTTCCTTCCAAGCCCATGTGTGTCGAGTCTTTCACCGACTACCCTCCCTTGGGCCGCTTCGCTGTTCGCGACATGAGTACGTTCCGTCCCTCGTCCGAGATATCTATTCTGTATACTAATACCTTTTCGCAGGACAAACCGTCGCTGTGGCATGTGGAATCCGCCCTAAATCCTGTAACACTCAACTAATACTTTCACCAGGGTGTCATCAAGTCTGTCGAGAAGGCTGCTATGGGCTCGGGCAAGACAACCAAGGTGAGCAGCCAGCATTTTTTCCGCGTTCGATCTCACTGCTAACACTCCCCAGGCTGCTGTCAAGGCTGGCAAGAAGTAGATGCCTCACTGCTGGTGCACGTTGATGGTCAATTTAGATGGATGAGAGTGACTGTCTATGATGACTGCTTTGAAGCATTCAATAGAATCATAGACATGAATGGATTACGATCTCACAATAGTTTTCTTGCGTGGATGCCTCTGATTTACTACCTGTCCCGTGTTGCCCTGCTGTCCTTGTCTTCCATGCCGTCGCCATCCTCCCACATACTTCTCTGCTTCCTTGCACCATCACCTCCCCGATGCTGGCCATCCACACCTTCAGCCCCTCATTCCTCAACCCTCACTGTCGCTTCCTCACCCCGATCCATTCGTCTTTTACGACTGCCTCTCTTAGACCGCTTCGCGGTTCGCGACATGAGTCCGTTCCGTCCCTCGTCCGCTTCATCTCTTCTGTATACTAATACCTTTTCGCAAGCGCTAACGCCTGGCATGCATGCTCTTCAGATTCTTCTGCTCGGGAATCGCCACGACCCCCGACATGAAGAATCACGGTGAAGAAGCACAGAAAAACCTCTAGGAAGGCTGCCGTACAGATCGCCGGACAATTGACTGAGGCGAGTTGTTCTTCCATGCGAAGACGGAAGGTTTCTGTGCGTCCGATACTCTTCTGACGCAGCACACTATCAGGTGGTGCCACAAAATGTGACGCATAGCTGGTTCAGTTGTAACAGCCATCGACGGGATGCTTTTGCTTTGCACATCTTGATCTTGAAGGCTCACAACGGGAAAGACGCTTTTGATGTCAAGGGCTTGTGCATCGCAGGAGCCACGACATTGGCAAGGAGAGTGCCGTTGACGCCGGACCTCAGACATCAATGGTAAGATGTCGTCCTCAGCTGCAGGACACTAATACCGTGTGCTTACGGGGCTGGCTGCGACCTTGATCTTTGCTTGGGATGCAACATGTGTCTAGTCATGAAGAGTGCCGTCGTATATCCGAAACCTCAGCACTCTTGCTTCTTGGTCCCTCAATCACACGGGAACACAAGAAGTGAGATGGATCAGACTACACTTCGTCAAACAGGCAGAGGTAGTCGTGCTGGCTGTGGAGAATACCGTAGACCTTCAGTTGGGTGTGTCAGACTATACTTCCCACTAGGCTGGTCTTTAGTCAGAGGTATGGAATTGGCTATCCTTGCTATGGAGCGTGCCTTGACTTTACTAGACCTTCACAGTGTCACTCGCCACTTCTTGAACAATTCCCGGAACTATGTCAAGCACCTCTTGAGGGGTCAATTGATGTGGAACCTCCAAGCCAAGCAATCAAAAACATCGAGCGCTTCGAAAATCGCATCGATTGCAATTGCCCCGCTTGCAATCTGGTCCGAAGGCATCGCTGATGTGCAGAAGCCCGACGCGACGTGCTTGATAACCTAAGTACAACTGGGCTCATCGCAAGGACGTATCGCTGGATACATAGATCGTCTTCAAAATTCAAATCATGTTTCTGTATCAGACGTTCTCGACCTGGGACTCGGAGCTGGTGTCGTCGATGGCAAAGTAAGACTCAATCTCACTGCCAGGCCTCACTCGAACACTAGAGTGCCTGCTGGACGCGAAGGCATGTCCAATGTGCACGGTTGTATAGCCGCTCGCAGATTCCAGATATCAGGTCGGGTGCGAAAATGATAGCAGAATTACCGTCCGAGCAGCTGGACGGCAATCTTCACGAATATCAGATCCTTGCTAATGACGGGCTTTTTATCTGGCAGGATGTGGGAGTGCCAGAGAAATCTTGTGATCCAGGCCGGTGGATAGAACAGCGGCTCTCTCTTCAGGAATAGTCACACTTGCTCTGTCACGTCAGGACAAGAGCAAGCATACGGATAATGAGGCATCTATATCCACTGAGGAATGACGGCACTCTCCACGGCACAGCCCAAGCTTTGTATCCCGAACGAGGACTATAGTCAGATTCCTTGCAGTATAAGATGCCACAGCTGCATTCCACGTCGGCTATTCCCTGTTCGATGCCAACGACACTCTCCAGGCCAGACCATTCTAGGTTTCGATCATACCACAGGGCGATATTGGACATGCTGCCATGATCAGGCGCTTATTCATCCTTTACGTGCACGAAGTGATGGCGGCACCATCTCTCGCTTGATCAAGCCCAATTACTCGAGCTGATTTAAAGCAAATGACAGTACAGCCCGCGAAGACGGTCTTACTAATACCGCAGAATTAGTGGCGAAGACCTTAACGGCACTGCCTTCAGCGCAATCAGGTCAGTCTCTCGGACCGCTTCCAAGGTCGTGACGGTGCAGCTTGCATTAGCGGCCGTGTCATTGTCAAATGCTCCGACGTCGAAGTCATCGACGGCACCCTTCCCGGCTCAATTGACCTGCAACCTCCACGCTTTGAAAGATGGAAGTAAGTCTGATCCTCTCTTCTCAACGACCCCAGAGGTCAAGAGAGCGACGGTAATCTCCTCGGCTGGCTCGACGTCTCATCTCGAGTCGAAGCTTGTGACGCCGACCCCACGAAATACACGTCACGGTGAGGTCTCTCCGGCACTCACCTAGTGAGTCAAGAGCAAGCTGTTGGAAAATACCGTAGTGGTAGTGGTGATGCAGAACATGTCCAGCCCAAAACTTTTCTCTAATATTGATTATCATGCCCCGACGTCATCTTTCGTCCTCTATACTTTCAACTCACACAACCTCATCACGATACCTCATCCCTATACCTTTCCTCTCCTCCCCTCACGCCGACCTCTTCTCTATCCTCCCCATCTTCCACCTCCGCCAACTTCAGCGCTTCCCTGACTGAATCCACAAAGTGTGATTCACCACCACAAGCCTCCACGATCCCACTCTTGACCAACAACCTCCACACATCGCCTCCCCTCCTCGGTCCTCTGCAGAAGAACTCCCTCGATCCCTTCGCCCAATAATTCTGCGGGATTTCCAACAACACTTGCGCCCCAGCCCCATCCAGCCCCGTCACTCCATGCACATCCAACAACACTTGCGCCCCAGCCCCATCCAGCCCCGTCACTCCATGCACATCAAAACACGATATTGCGATTTTGCGCCTTCGGATGGGTGGGGGGAGGGACGCAGGAGTCTTAGAAGGTTGGGGCGGCGGACAGGCTGGTAATCGGGCAGGGAGCGAGCACAACTGCATGCGTACGGAAGGTCAGCAGCACGAACGCCTCACGAAAAATAGAAGGGTGAATGCAGGCGTCTCGATTCTAGTCTATTTTACTGCGCCCGATGTTCATGCCACCTCGTCACGATACCCTCCGCCATCCTGGCCCGTGCCGTTCCCATTTTCTGCTCCGTCCTCCCTGTCCTCCACTTCGGCCAACTTCAACGCCTCTCTGACCGAGTCCACAAAGTGCGATTCACCTCCGCACACTTCCACAATGCCACTTTTAACCAACAGCCTCCAGACGTCGCCACCTCTTCTAGGCCCCCGGCAGAAGAAGACCCTCGAGCCACTGGCCCGGTAGTCCTGTAGTATCTCAAGTAATACCTGCGCGCCTGCTCCGTCGAGACCAGTCACGCCATGCACATCAAAGACAATGTTTCTGTTCTGCGCTTCTCCACGCAATCTTGGGAGCCCTGGATGCGCACTCAACGTCCCATGCGCCATCAGCCGATCCAGCCTGGCCTTCAACTCTCCCGTATTCGCAAACGTGAGCGGTTCAGGAATCTTAACAATCAGGACGCCTCGAACAAGCTCGAAACGGCCGGGATCCGCCTCCGCATTCTCAAAGCGGTCAAAGGTGCCACGCTCGCGACCGAGGATCTGGATTCGGGGACGGGTGGCGTGGTGAATGACGCGGAGGACGGAGAAGCCGATCCCACAGGCGATGCCGACGGAGAGGGAGTAGAAGACTGTGGCGGCGAAGACGAGGAGGATTAGGAGGAGCTCGGAGTAGCCGCGGATGTGGTAGAAGAAGTGGAGGTCGTGGGGGGCTTCTTCGATGAGGGAGTAGGCTACAACGGAGATCATGGCGGAAAGGACGCCTTTCTAGGTGGGGTGTTAGTAGATGGTAGGAAAAGAAGAGGTTGAAAGTGGACTCACGGGAATGTAATAAAACCAAGGTAGCACGGCGAATATACAGATGATGGTGATTATGCTGAGGAGGATGCTAGACATTGGTGTTTTGCCGCCAGTGGATTTGTTTACTGTTACCACGATTAGAACGTTGCGGCCTTCTTCGAACCGGATGACCTACCTTTACTCCTGCCGTACCCACCAAAAGCAGGTAGAGCCATAAACATACCACCAATGACATTCGCCACACCCAGTGCGATAAGCTCGCGATTACTGCTAAGATGTGTGTTGCGAATGCCATCGGCAGGCGCTGCACCGAGACTTTTTGCCGCAACAGACGACTCGAAAAATCCAAGAAGTGCAATGACAAAAGACGTGCTCAACGCGGCATCTACATGCTTGAGGCTTGAGAAGTTAAAGGGATTTGCGATGGGGAATGGACGTCCATTAGCGGAGCGTACATCACCAAGGATGGCAAGGCCTTGCTTGTCCCAGCGTAGTTGCCAGGAGAGCAGTGTTGCAATGACTACGATGAGGAAGCGGTCAGGAAAATATGCTGCGGATGGGTAACGCGGCTGAAGACGTCTTTTGATTTCTCTGCTTGGAGTCAGAATGGAGTTGCCACATCATGATCGATACTCACCTGCAAACCATGATGATTGCAAAACTGCCCATTGAAACGCCTGCAGTCAGGCCATGGACGTGTGACAAATTTGTGAAGAGAAAGCCCAACTTCGCTGCACAACTTCCATGCGAAACTCCCCCTACTTCTGCTGCTCGAGCGGTGAGACCAAGCTCGGGTACCAGCTGATCAATAAGAATGACAATGCCAATCGCACTAATGAAGCCACGTAGAAATGGTCTACTCAGGACATTATCCAAAAATCCAAGTCGTGCAGAACCGGCAATCAGCAGAATAGCACCCGCCATGCCTATACATCGAAGGTGTCAGTCTCATGCCGAAAGCCCTTCCAACACTTCTTCAAGCATACCAGTGACCACGCCTGCAATCTGTGCGTGAATCAGGTCGTCAGACTCGTTGCCAGCGCCCTTGTTAATACTGTCTCGCACGACATTTCCTGTAAGCAAGGATCCTGCAGCTTCTGGACCAACGACCATCTGTGGACATGTCCCAAGGATAGCGTAGATGAGAGGGTTGACCGCGAAAGCGTAGAGACCGTTAATGGCTGGGATATGTGCGAGATTCGAGGCGTATGATAGTGACATTGGAATATAGAATGATGCCATTGTGAGCGCTGCAATCAGGTCTCCGCTGAAGAAGCGCCACTCGTATTGATTGATCCAGTTTAGAAATGGAATGTAATATGTCAAGTACCTTAGAGGAGTTAGTCTTACGCACAGCTCCTCCTGAGATGTCTCTCACATACATCAATCGACTATGCTTCACGCCATTCTTCTGCGCCATCCAGCCAGTCTTCGTCTTCTTATTCGCCGACAACAGCCCATCGTTGACCACAGACGGTATTCCATCTGTAATATCCGGTGTTCTTGGTGCATCATTCCCAAAATAACCTCCATATCCAGGTGTAGCAGGATAAGAGTGATATCCCAGCGGTGTCCCTGGTGATTCCGGCGAAGTCTCACCAGACGTCTCAGGCGAATCAGCAGTCAATCGCCGTATAGCAGCATGGTTCGGTCG
>Ga0058698_10000251_pt1 | contig 32435 bp, 33 predicted proteins | sample AgamicAsSfe_FD_67288 | JGI IMG/M metagenome (GOLD analysis project Ga0058698, IMG submission 67288) | Agave microbial communities from Guanajuato, Mexico - As.Sf.e | ecosystem: Host-associated > Plants > Phyllosphere > Phylloplane/Leaf | place: Guanajuato, Mexico | collected 2012-05-30
GTTGGAGAGGGTGAAGGGGAGGGAGGGGTGGAAGAGGGCGTTGACCAAGGGGAATGGGTATGATTGGAAGGGTGCTTTCTAGAAGGCAGCTAGCGGTGGTGTCTAGGCAGTGCATTCTAGGAAACGAGGATGTAAACATTGACTGCTAATGGATGCTGATGATAATCTTGGTGCCTGCTTCAGCGAGATAGAGCAGGTGACACGTCGTTCTAACTCTCCTGCTATCCTCGTCTCGACAAGAGACGTGCATACGACCTCTGCCTTGCAACAGGGGAGGACATGAAGTATGTGAAGGCGCATGAACACACGTAGTCGTCATAACATCTGAGGAAGAGTGGATAGCAGAAATAGAAGCAAGTATTGGATAGTTTCCATACACCTCCCAGCACCTCCTCTCGTCAGACAGCCTCGATCGATTGCTCTTCATCACCTGATGGCTCTTATCTTCCCCTGGCGTCATGCTCTAGTACCCACCTCTTCAGTCTACTCATTCTAATCAAGAACAAGTCAAGGCACCAGGATATCTCGATGGTGCTCTGCTCTCCTGATCAGCACGAATGCACATCCACCCCATTATTCCCAATCCCCCTGTGATGTACTCCGGCACATCCCATGCGGCTCCTTTCGGCGGTGTATGGATGCATGCATGGCTGGGAAATGCTGAAACCGGGGATTTCTCAGCTACATGTCCATGCCGTACCTTTTCCGCGCAGACTCGCCGTCACAGGCTTGGCTCCAGCATCCAGGACATCCGTGGCGCGCAGTCCGTACGTTGTTGTTGAGAAGAAAGTACACAGGTTATAGTTACCTTACGAAGGTGACGTTGCAGGCTGCAACAAGCGAGCGACCGAGGTTGTAACTCCGGGCACTCTTCCAGACCACGGCATCGTACTCTGCCCTGCCACGGTCCAAGCTGCATGATTCCAAACCTTCGAGAGGCGACTGGCGACGGCGGCGTCGATCATCCATTGAAAGATCATCGTCGCTTTTCGGGTGAATGGTTCAATGCTCGAGTTCTGCCGAGCATTACCGAGTCTCGAATTGTCAGGCTTTCTGAAGCCGATCAGGAACAGCAATGAAACAAGCATGAGGTCGATCAATAAATGGCGGAAATTGGAAATTGGAAACTGTGCCTGACGTGACTTTGGAAAGTTGAGGGTAGCGATTCGTGTTTAGCTCTGGATTCCCACTCTGTGTGATGAGTGCAAATCATCAACTCGTAACAATAATGTTGTTGGCGAGATGGTTCTGGTTGGATTGCATGCATAACAATGGAGCATGGAGCATGTATCGTAAGGATGGCTAATATTATTTCCCTATCATCTTCTCCAAGATGCTCGTGCTAGAAACGCCCCGGTGGATAGCGGCTTGTGGTCTCGTGAGCAGGATTGCAGCAGAGCTGTGTTTGCCCTTGCGTGTCCGGCAGTGAACGACGGAATCGCACAGGAACAACAAGCGCGCCTCTCGAGAGGTTTACACGACAAGGCGTCGGGCCAGACCTCGACGTTTGCAGTTATTTAGTGACGGCGAAAAGTGTGACACGATGAAACAAAAGGGAAGAGGATACGGACGGGACGGGGAAGGGGGAAGAGACCCTTGACGGCTGGCGTGAATTCAAGTTCAAATGGAAAGACCCTCGGGCAGTTCGCAGATTCAGGGCGACCAACCCAATTTCTCTGGGTGCTTGTGGTGCTTGTGGATCATCAGTGACATTATGACATGAGTTGGGATTTGAACGATTATTCATATTAGTGAACAACCTTTCTGTTGTTCTAGAAGGGCAGGTGCTCAGACGACAGGAACAGGAACAGGCCACCACAGGCGACAGGCGACTGACTTCTGCTCTCGATGGTCGATTAGCCTCGATCGAAGAAGCCGCTGGAGTAGGTAGACGCAGGAGACGCAGGCGCAGCAAGTGGCAGCACTCAGGCTTTCAAGCTTCGGGCAGACTTCGCCATTCGCAAGAGATGCCCAAGACGAGCAAAGGCAAAGCATCCTTCCTCATCCTGGCATCGGCTGTGAGACCGAAGCCGACTGAGGTGGTGAACGCGAAAATGTGATGCCGGGGCGAGGGAGGGCTCTGGTATGTGCTTGCCACGCCAAAATCCGAAGAGGCAGTGACAGTGACAGAGCCAGAGCAAGCCTTACACCCGGGTCAGACACGAAGAGGGTGCATGCATCAGACGTCGCTAGTTTCATGCACGATGCAGCCATTTGCCATGCTTAGCTTGCATCTTACGTCCTGCGTCCTCCTCCAGGCCGAGGCATCCAGAGGCGTACAGTGAGCGTGACACACGACAAACGCCAGGCATGGATGACAAACAGATTCTCAGTCGATGTGCAGGCCGCCAAGCAGAACAATCGATAGCGTTGCACCTCTTTCATGCTGGTTGAATGAGCTCGTCGGCGCTCACACCTCACACCCTTCAGGATGGATGGCAAAAGTGATGAGAAGATCCGATTTCGATTTCTCTCGATGACAAAGGCCTGAGCCTGATTGGCCAATCAGCAAGTGATTTTCTCTTATCTCTCACCCGTTGCGTGACCCATGGATCATCATCTCCCATAGAAAGGGTCGCGTGCAGATCACCGGTGACTTCCACGCCTTCCTTTGCCTGCCGTGCGGTGATGCAACTGAATCTGGCAAGCAAAATAACTCACAGAATTGCGCCTGACAGTCGCGAACAGGTCGCATGAAATCGTCGGTACGCAGACCGCGCGACAAGTGCGTTGCGATCGTATCGCACCTTGAATCCGCATCTCGAGACGAGCAAGACGAGACAGATGCGTCGAGGTCGGGGCGAGGAGGCCGGTGAAAGTGCCGAGTCAGAGTCAGCAAAGGGAATTGCTCGTGTGTTCATGTGGAGAGCGAGAAAACTGCCCGCCCGCTTAAAACGTTACGTTGTTGGGGCTTTTCCACTCGCCTGAGCCTGAGCCTGAGCCTGAGCCTGAGCGCAAGCACCTGGAACTATACTTTGTTACTAGTACGCCCGCTAGAATGTCAAAATCACTTATACCCGCGACCTCATCCTCTTCCTGGCCCTCGTTCTCCATCGCCGTCTGTGTTTCATCTGTTTGCATATTCCCAATCTATATCCATAGCCATCTATACGTCGTACAACACCACAAACGGACGAGTCCAAGCCTCATCACATCGCCTTCACCCTTGCCTCGAAAGAGTAGCGGCATCCTTATCTCTGACCAATCACTCCTGGTACTGCCTTGTAGCCTTGTACCTCCTCGCGCGACAGGAGCAAGATCCGAAATAAAAAGCTGAAAGCCCGCTCACCCTTCACGCTTATCCTCCTTCACGTCCGTCGCATACCTGCCGTCACACAGCATCCTATCACTTCCGCACTATCCCGGCCACCTTTCATCCCGGGTCTCCATTCACGCTTGCGCTGCAGCCCGTCTGCACGATCGCGACATTTTGCGTCCAAAGCTCAAAGTCTCCCTCCGTCGAATGCCATACTTAGGACATTCACTCCCACGTTGTGTAACAGGAACACGGCACTGAATACGGACACCTCACCTTGACAGAACATCACCACGCAATGGCAACCTTCAACCAACCCACTGCGCTGCCAACTCCCACAGACGACTACTACAGCTCCTTCAGCAACAAGATTCACCACACACACTCTTTCTCCTCCACAACTGGCACACCTTCAGCACAATCACCTACCTCTCCGCGCACAGTTTCCTCATCGCCAAATCAAAGCTTTCAGCATGCAGCCTTCAAGCACGACCAGCTTCGCAAGCCAAAGACTCCTCTCTACATCCCAGCTGTTCTTCGTCCGACCGAGTTTCATTCTTCATGCGGGCGTTTCAACACTTCGGCCCCCTCAACCTCTGCAGGTCTCAAGACTTCAAACTCTTCTGCCGCAGTGACAGCAAAGAACAACCCAGCCGGTCTCTTGACACCGCCCAGCAGTGCAGGAACTAGTTTCGACTCTCAAGATGGATCTCTGGCCGCCAAGATGATGGCGCAACAATCTTCGGTGGTAGGATTTGGCGATGATTATAAGACATTCTTGAATCGAATGGTCTCTGACGAGTGGAATGAGGATATGATGGAGGAGGTGACTGGCGCTCCTACTCAAGATCACTGGAAGGTATGTTTAGTCAATTTTTTCTTCCCTCGAAGTGGATCGATGGCAGCAGCAGCACCATGGACCAGGCGGCATGGAGAGGGCGGGGTCTTTCCGACAAGGAGTTGCAGCATCATGCTCAATTTCAACCAGTCCAGTCCAGCGAAAAATTCAGGGCAGAGTCTCCTCATATACAAATGGCGAGCTGGTGGTTTCACCATCTGGCACAACAATCACGAAATCCACATCACGTGATGCTCCACCCAAGCTCTTCTTTTGACTAACATGAACTCCTTTACAGCCCGACTCTTCATCTCCCAAGTGCGACCTCACTGACTGCGATGCACGCTTCGGTCTGATGAAACGTCGTCATCACTGTCGTCGCTGTGGCAATGTTTTCTGTTCATCCCACACCGGCTACCTCGTCCCTCTCGACCAGCATGCTCGCTTCCACCCGGACGGTGTCATGAGCCGCGCCTGCGAACGGTGCATCTCCGACTTCCGTCACTGGAACAAGGCTAGAAGCCATCGTGGTAGCAACAGCAGTGGTACTGCCACCCCTACCGGTGACTCGACGGGAGGATCTATTCTGAACGGCGTTCCTGGTGCTCGTCCCATCGCCAAGAGGAGAGAGCGAGAGCAGAAGGAGGTTGCGGCCAGCGGTCCCAAGGACTGGAACTGGAGTACATTCTGATGTGTTTGCTTGGTACTCCTGTCAACGATCCTGCGGTTTTACGATTACATGATGATGTCTATGATGAGTTTCTGATGACACGATACTCGGCTTCGATCTTGTTATTCTGCAAAAGCAAATCTCGATCTGCTCAATGGCCCGGCGCGGCTGGTTAATGGTCAGTTGTATCGATCAAGAGCCGATGAAGCATCCGACTGATTCCTTACAGTTCTTTCTTTACTTCTATTCCGAAATGATACCCCGTGTCTTGGTCGGAGTGGGCAGCTGCCTCTCGACTAGCTCGACTTTCTCTCTTTCGCTTTTCATATCATCACATCGTCGGCGAACGAGGTCGACCAAGGCTGGATCACGGGTTTACTGGTCACATAGACGGCCGTATAATAGACAATGCAATTGAGCTTCAACGATGCAATGTTTCATGTTTCGTGTTTCGTGGTAGAGCAATGTTTGTACCGCACTCAGGACGCTTCGTGCTCCCTTGTTGTAAATGTTAGACACCACGGCTATCGTGATAACGTCGTTACTGTTGTGTGAAAACAAAGTGCTATCACATCCGCGGTGATGTGACGGCAGTGATGGCATATCGGAAGTTGGTACATGACAACTCCACCCTTCCTCCACAATATCAACGATGACATACTACATGTGTCTACATTGAAAGTGCAATTTCTTCCGTGGTCATCTCCAGCTCACGAGGCACAACACCTTGCCTCAGCCCTCTCCTCCTTGCGGCATTGCGCTAGTGGCGGCCTTCTACTTCTGCAGCGTGTACAGCACTTTTACTGCCAGCCTTGGCACCACCCTGTCGTCCTTGTCTCATTCTTGACATCGACCACTAGCTCGAAAAGGTGCTCATCATAACATCTACACATTAAGCAGAGTCTGTCATGTACCACTGGAGACGCATACTACTCACGCATCGCCCGTGATGCCACCGCCCTATATTGACACGAGAACCAACAACCACCGTTAAAACATTCCACGCTACGGCGTGTTTTCTCAAACCTACTTATGGCAGGCACTTCCAGTCCAAAGCGCCCGAGCTCGGTATCCAGCAACCCTGCAACCATTTCACCTGGTTTAGCTCGACCAAGCACAGATAAGACCGCAGTTTACACAATTAGTGGTTCTACACCTCATCCGTACCTTCCGCTTCGCAAAGCTTCCTCCGAGGCACTCCGCAATGCTCATGCAAATGGGAACAGAAGGACTTCGGCTAGAAGGAACGAATACATACCCAATGGCAAGAGTGTAACAAGAGGATGTGCAGAAGAGGACATGGAAAACGTAGGCGTTATGCTGCCGAAAACAACATACAAGCCGCCTACGAGCCCACAATCGCAACCCAAGCAGTACAAAGGACTCCAATCTCGAGTGAAGAGCATCGTCAGGGCAAGATCTTTCTCGGAAGATCCAACTCTCACCATAATGCCGGCTCGTCAGAACATTTTACGTTCAGCAACCTCAATACCTGACTACAAAGCGATACGCAATGCTCAAGAAAAGACTGCTGCTTCTCTCCCTCCGAGTCCACAGCTAGAAAGAACAGTGAGTGCTGGCCACTCTCTGCACTCAACCCGGAACCCAACGTTCTGGCGAGATGGTGGTGCCAACTCGTTGAGGACAAGCATACGTTCGGCGCTAAGTGATACCTCATCGATTACACAACAAGAATGGAGCGAAACAGAAAGAAGCAGTGTATGGACAAATGCAAGCACGGCGAGCGACTTCATCCCACACAATCCTCATTGGCCACTGATCAAAGAGGAGGAGATGAGTGTTGAGGATGCTGTAGATATGTATGTCGATGGATTTTCGGAAGAAGGACTGGACAAACCTATGAGCAGCAAAGATGGGTCTCCTGAACTTCCTCGCACGTCCTCTTCGCCATCGAACTCTGCAGACTCACCAATTGTCAAGGCTGATTCGACATTCTCACCTACACCACCAGCACCAAATATCTCAGGATCTTTCCCGAACCCACATAAAGGTAGCATAAGCTTGCCGCAACCTCAAATTCGAGCATCGAGTCACGTCGCGTCAGGGCATATCGATCCTACTCCTTCAGTGGAGAACAGGCTGAAGGCTTTGATCAGTGTACCTCGCGATCAATACGGTTTCAAGAAGCAAAGCAAAGATGTCACGGTTGCTCAGTATGATGCTTGGAACGCTGGATACGTCAAGTATCTTGAGCGACGGAAGAAGAAGTGGATAGCATTGATGAAGCATCACAATCTGCCAATTGACAAGCCTGTACGGTTTCCTCCACGATCAGACAAGGTCAAAAGATACATTCGCAAAGGCATACCACCAGAATGGCGAGGCGCAGCATGGTTTTGGTATGCCGGTGGGCCAGCAATGCTGAACAAACAAGCAGGTGTCTACGATATTCTTCTGAAACGTGCCTCCACGGGTCATCTGAGCGAACAGGACAGAGAACATATCGAACGCGATCTCCACAGAACATATCCCGACAACATCCACTTCAAGCCCGACGTCATCCCTCCACCCACTGCTCCGAGTCGACCCGGCACCTCCGCCGACAACCTTGCCTCCACCACAGCCCCCCGCATGTCCACCTCCTTCAATACCTCAAACCCCGACACCCCCCTAATCAATTCCCTCCGCAACGTCCTCCAAGCCTTCGCCATCCACAACCCCCGCACAGGCTACTGCCAATCCCTCAACTTTCTCGCCGCACACCTCCTCCTCTTCCTCTCTGGCGACGAAGAGCGCGCTTTCCACCTCCTTTGCATCCTAACTACCGTCCACCTCCCCGGCACCCACGGTATCGCCCTCGAGGGTGCAAACATCGACATTGGCGTTCTGATGCTCCTGCTCCGCGACCTGATGCCCACACTTTGGCCACGCATCGACGACCGCGCCGACGCAACACTCAGCCTCGCCGCTGGAGACATGCGCGTGTCTACGGGCTTGCCCACCGTCAGTCTCGCTACCACGGCGTGGTTCATGTCCTGCTTCGCGTCGACGTTTCCTCCCGAAACAGCCTGCCGCGTCTGGGACGCCCTTTTCTACGAAGGTTCCAAAACACTCTTCCGAGTCGGTCTTGCCATCTTCAAGATCGGCGAGCCAGAGATGCGCAAGGCGACCGAGCCCATGGAGGCGTTTCAAGTCGTGCAAACGTTGCCGAGACGGCTGCTGGATGCGAATCTGGTAATGGATGTGGCGACGGGGAAGAGGAGGGCGGGGTTGTTTGGAGGCGTGGGTGTTGGTGGGGCGAGTAAGGAGGGGTTTGGCGCGGTTAGTCAGAAGATGGTGGAGAGGAGGAGGGAGGAGAGGAGGGGACTGTATAGGAAGGAGAGGGAGCGAGTGTTGAAGAGTGTGGGGGAATCGGAGGGGGTGGGGAATGGTGATGCTGGTGGCAATGGCGCAAGTGAGGGACAGAAGACGCTGAATAAGAAGCCGAGTCGCATCAGGCTGAATCGGTTGAATTCGTTGAGAAGTCCAGGTAAGTAGACGGAGATTGGGCTGGCGATGCTGTCCTCCCGAGAGAAGGTATACTTATAAATGACGTTGTGGTGGAACAAACAGTACATAATTGGAAACAAAGCGGCGTTGGTGGGTTGCTTGGTAGACTGGCTTTCTTAGACTTCTTGTACACGATATACCGAAAGGGAGCATTCGGACGAATTGCATATACATGTCTTTCATACCAGCATGGCTTTATTCACTGGCATTCTGACGTACTTGGCCACTCACTCAGTACTATGCACATGATGAGGACCGCTGCTGGCTTTCCAGGCTGCTTCCCCGGAAATCGCTCATTCCCTCGAGCTACTCGTACTCGCATAAGGACGTGTATAGGCTACACTAGCTATATCGACCCTTTCCTTTCGCATTTCCCTGCCACCTGGACGCAGTAGAATGCCCCAGGAGTGCATGCCAATTTCTTCAATCTACGGTCCAGTCGCAGCAGCCGCTTCATGCTTCACGAGCCCGCTCACATCCAAAAGCCTCAAATTGAAGCGCTTCAGCTTACCGCGGCATCCGCAGCAGGCATGGCAGCCGAATGCTTCCCGAGCCCATTCGTGGCCGAAACCTCTGCATCGACCTCGCCCTCCGCGTCCACCTCCTCAGCACCATCAGCCTCCAACCCTTCCATCGTCCTCTTCTGCTTGTCTCTCGTCTCAACCTCGCCTTCATCTGCATCCCTGATCATCATCTCGATAACATCCACCGCCGGTCTCTCCTTCTCCCGCCTCAGTAGCGCCCCCGCCGAATCCATCTTGCGCCCCTGCTTTGGCCTGATCCACGTCTTCGTCGCAATCGGGTAGAAATACGCACCCTTCTGCAACCGCGTGTCACCGCCGCCGTCGTGAAGCGACAGTGCCACGGTGTCGTTATATGCGTCGCTGGGATCGCCGGACTGGCGGTATGTCTCGTAGGAGCGGATGTAGGAGTAGCGAAAGGTGAGTTTGTCGTCCTTGCTGGATCCCGCGGCGGAGTCGTTGATGTCGAATTGTGCTTTTATGGCGGCGACGGCCCCGGGATCGTCGGGGAGATAGAAGTCGAAATCGTAGTCGGGCTGAGGTGGGACAGGAAGCGTGGGATCGGCATTGTAGGCTGCCATTGCTGCTTCGTACTGTTCAAGGATTTCGGGGTCGGCGTCGTGAGGGCGGAGGAGAGCGACATCGAGGCGGGTGTCGTATGAGTCTGTGGCAGTGGTGGGGTTCGTCGCGAACTTGGAGAGAAGGAATTGGCCTGTGTCTCCAAGAGCATCCAGATCTGGGAGAAGCGGATATGCGTCTAGTAGCTTGAGGCTGGGGTCGTTGGGATGTCGCGGATTGTCCCAGGCGCGCTGCTCTTCCGTCGTAATCTGACTCCCCAGATCTGGCGCTTTGTCCTGCGGGTATGCGATGTTGAAGCCCTTGACGATGTCGTCGACCATGCGACGGGGATCCTCTTTCTCGAACTCGGTGCGTTTGCGCTTGCGTAAATCTTGCTTCAGGCGGGACTTGCTGGGGTCTATCCGTTGGGAGGCATCTGCGGAGATATATTCTGTGCGCCGCAGGAAACTGACGCCGGACGTTTGTGCGCCTTTGCCGAGCATGGAGAGAGGACGGAGCAAAGCCTTGTCTGCTGGATGTGGAGGTGGAGGGTGTTCCAGCCCATATATGACTGGTCACTTTGTTCAGCTTACTACCCAGGATGGGAGATGAGTCTTTGTACATACTGCTCTCATCGCCATCGAAAACTCGGGGAAGACCAATGAGGTTCAATGGCATTCCCAGCTCTGCATCAGCTTCAATGTTTAGAGGTTGGTCCCTCAGCAGTCGCGCGGCGAAGGCTGGTGACGTGTATAGGCCGCTCGATAGCGAAGCATCGGGTATGTCTAGAAGCTTGGGCGGATTCGGTGGCGGTGGTAATGTGTTCGAGTATCTGATGCGCGCAATGTAGTCCTGGTGGTAGACGCGGTCTGATCGCGGTGCGGCCATGATTGCGGACGCAAGGTTGTGAGGAGATTTGGTTTTTGCGTGTTCTCAGGCGCGCAGAGCTTTGTGGCGTGTGAGGTGAAGGCCACGCGATGGCAGCGCGGTACTGTCGCGAGGGTAGGTTTAGAGGCAATGGTTTCACAAAATATAAGGTACGCAATGGTTGTCCGTCCCTGTTTCATCGTTGTTCTGGATTCGAGAAACAGGGGTCTCAAACACGGAAAGGGGCTCATGGCTCTGACATTCATCTCCACCACGTAATCTGTCCTTCGTCTCTTCCAGCTACCACGTCCATAAGCACTTGTATGCTAATATCCTGCTCCCAAGTCTGTCCCATTCAACTCCGCTGATCCACGTATCATTTGTACCTTGCAACTTGCCAAATATACTAGCTCCTTTCCATACCAAGACTTGAGGATCAATCTCTCGTGGAGGAGGCGCCACAATGACCTCCTTACGAAAGTTGGGTACCGAATTCTGTAGTTCCTCTTCCAAGAACTGACGGAATCCGTTTGTTTGTGAGCCACCACCCACAGGAATGATACCGCCAAAGAAATCTCGCATCTTGCGCTCATCATTTTGTGCAGCATACTCCACCGACAGTGCTATAGCTTGATCCAGGGGAATGCATGGTAGTGTACGATCTCTCTGCTCGGCAGAACGTAACATGTCCGTCAAAGGATGCGAGGCGGCTGGTGCGGCTTCCTTCTCGCCGTCTACGGGTGACATGCGTACAGGCTGAGGCGTTTCACCTTCTCTCGATGGTGTCGCCACAGCGATGCTGTTGTCGTCACCCACTTGTTTGTCTGTAACGTCGGCAGGGACTGGTGTATTAATCGTGGTAGGGGCGTCGGTCTGTGTCCCAGCGTTTGTGCTGCCCGCTTCGACGAGGTCTGCCGGCGTAGTGGACGCAACGATTGCCAATAGTTGTGTTTGAGCAGAAGACTGCGGATCATTCGGAGCTCCATCGTAGATGTCGACCGATCTGCCAACCACACTGCGCCTGCCTACAAGCTTGTCAGAAGTGTCGAAAAGTGCTGGCCGGTAATAGCCCTGATGGGACACATTAGCTCAGTACACAAATCACATATCAAGGATGCTCGACCTACCATTGAACCCAGCATTGCCTCGTCGTAGCACTTAAATCGGTAATGTCGAGTATCTTGATCGGGAACTCGCAGGTGGAATTCGAATTGTCGTGAGCCGTGTGCAAGATCGCTGTAAGCAAGCGTGCAAAACTTCTGTTTCAGCTCCTCTGCTAGTAGAAAGTCGTGTCTTCTCCGCAGGTTCAAGTCTGCATATGGCAGATCACTGCTCAGAAGCATCTTCAGAAAGGTCTCCGTGACGTCCGAACTGCCATATCTCATGACGATCCTCGAATTCTCCACGACCATGCCGTCCTCGATACAGCATATTGACGTTTTGTAAGCTCCTATATCGACAATACAACATGGAGAATATCCAGCACCAAACGAGGCGGAGACGCTTTCTTGGATCAGGCACACTCTATTGAATCCAAATTCACGAAACATCATGTCTAGCATGGTCGTCACGTAGTTTTTTTCATAAAGATCAGGAACCACCAAGACACAGCTGTATTGCTTCCAATCACCTCTTCTGTTCAGGCCAAGCTGAATCTTCATGGCTTCCTCGATAACGACAACGACGTCCCTATAGATTTCATTTTTGTCGGTGTAGTCCTTCTCATTGAAACTACCGTATCGCAATGGCCATTGCAGCTTGTATCGGCACTTTGACCGATCTGGCACGCGCAGGGCGGCTTGTCCAACATAGCAATCAGGTGCTGCTTTCGGATCTGTGGGCACTTCTGTCCACTCAATCTTGTTGATATCGTTGTGCTCAGTGATGATATCTGGCTGGCTCTTTCGATTGTATGCCATCGCCTGTTCCCGTGTATTGGGTACGAAACGTATACCCTTCATACGAAGGCGGGCTTTCAGATCAGTAGTCATGGCCGAATATGCGTCAACGAACTGGTCGGTCTGTTAGCCCTACCGTAGTCAACATTGATGGGCAAGGGACTTGCCGACTCTTCGAAGCCGCCCAACCCTTCTTGGCCATCAGCCTTTCGACGCTTTGGCCGCGGCTCACCTCCATTCTCTTCTGATTCACTCTGTTGGGCACGCCGCGCAACCACCATTGGCACGGTCTTCGGTAATGGGTCACTTGCAAGCCCAATGCGCATATTCTGACTGCCGGGATGTATAACTACGACACGGGAGCCTGGCGGCCCACCGAGATCTGGCCTTGTCTCGACTTCAGGAGTCGCATCCTCGTGGACTGGGCCTCCATCGATGTCCATCGCCATGCTATTCGCACTTTGCTGGGCCATTGCTCTGTCCTTGTCACGAGCTGCTTTGGCTAGCCGGTTTCGAGTTTCCTCGGCTTGTAGCCTGAAGGCCATGATTTGGTCATCACGCTTGAGATGGTCACTTTGTAAACAGTTAGATCATGGGACATCACGTTCTTCCCTTGCACAAGGCATACGTGTAGTAATTCTTCTGGTTCAGAAGTAAGGGTACAGGCCATGATGTGAAATCCAGATTGTTGTCCTGCCGCTGTAGGTCTACTCTGATGAGCTTTCGATCACTAGGCGCGTTGAACACGTATTATCTCACCTGGGTTCTCGCGTGACCTCTTCTTTGGCGGCATCTTGACAAATCGTACTCAATGCAGCGGTATCTTCTTTGGCACTGTGATTGCGACCAAAGTCGTCTATGGCTTGTGAGAAGATGAATAGAAGTGGCAAATCGGCAATGACTACCTAGGTAATAATGGCTTCTTGTTCCTCGGGTAGGGTCATGTCCCGTGATGTGTTTGAGATGTGTGGACCGACACTAGCGCCGAGGCGAAACGTCTTTGTGACTGCCGTGACGATGATGTGATCGCCGCCTGCACTGTAGCGCCGTAAACATACACTCTTGCCGCAACCGCAAGAACTCCCACTGTGCTCCTGGTATATCCTCGACTGTACCTGAATCCCCACACCAGCACTATAAACCATATCCTGTAGCACCTTACACCGACTGCGAACTGGGCCGAATTCTAGACTCGAGTTATATCGTCACTACCACCGGGTCGAGCATTGAGTTATGGGCCTTTCCTTCTCGCGCATCCTCTCACTTGTATGGTCAAAGAAAGAGATACGGATACTCATCCTGGGCTTGGTAGATATACCCTGATGATATGCAGACAGCATTTGTCACGCTTCTCTAATGCTTATGCGCCTTGAAGGACAACGCTGGCAAGACCACACTATTATACAGACTCAAGGTACGAATCACCGGCTTACGTGGAAACTTCAGAGCAATGCTAAGACTGTCGGCACACCAGATTGGCGAAGTAGTCACGACAATACCGACGATTGGCTTCAATGTCGAATGTAGGGCAATACAGGCAACATAAGACTGTCTGATCAAGGCTAATGCAAGGAAGCCGTAACATATAAGAACCTCAATTTCAACGTCTGGGTATGTGCTGCTTCCGCTGGTCCAGCGTCTCTACAGTGCTTATGAATTTCCAGGATCTGGGAGGCCAGACCTCGATACGACCATACTGGAGATGTTATTATGCCAACACTGCCGCTGTCATATTCGTTATCGACTCGACGGACATAGAACGGCTAGGGACAGCTGCGGAGGAACTATCAGCAATGCTGAACGAAGAAGAACTACGAGACGCGGCATTACTAGTATTCGCGAACAAGCAAGATCAACCAGGGGCAAAAGGAGCAGGTGAGATATCCGAGGCTCTGCGGCTTGGAGAGCTCAAAGATCGCAATTGGAGTATCGTGGCATGCTCGGCCATTGACGGCCGGGGTGTACCAGAGGGCATGGACTGGCTTGTGGTAAGCTTTGAGGTCTGCTGTGGACGTGTATTCTTATCAATGCTAATGAACACCAGGGAACTGTACAATCGGACAGCACTTGACGACAGTCTCATAGAGATGGAGTAAAGTGCCGAGCTGGCCTCACGATTACAACGACATGAACGAGAAGCGGAACAAGGGCCACGAAATGGAATCAGCGGTGGCCGTGCATAGCAGTATTACTATCTTCCACGAACATCATTCCGTAACATGGGTAGCACTTCGCTAGGTCTGCCGCCGACACACCGTGCCGAGACGCAGATACGTCGCACGCGGATCAGTCGACGTCTGGGCATGCGCAACAGGCAGACCTGGACAGCACGAATGCTAGACATCACTACAGGCACGAGACAGAACCAGCGCGCGCGCGCCAACGAGAATCAACGCAACGTAAGATCCGGTAGTGCACGTCAAGCTTAGAGACGTGGAAGATCAGTGACTAGTGTCAGCCGAGAGTCTTAGTCAGTAGTTCTACAATGTAGATGGTTCCGTCGTGATATTGTGGCCTGCCTATTCTGACTCGTGACATGGCTGCCCGCAGGGTTTCCATTGACTTTCAACAAAATTGTGTTCACCTCCATTCCCCGTCTTCACTTGCTTCACTCATTCGCAGGTTCTGAAGTGTTGAATACCTGTCGACCACTGGGAAAGACGTGAAGGTCGCCGTCGCCACTATCTACTGTACCCCTCAACGACCCCACCCTGTTCGTTTTGTACCTGAGGTGTGTACCTTGAAAGACAGCAAATACTTCACGGAGGCAGTGAAGCGCTCTGACCACTCTGACTACCAATGCCACTGTGAGGACTGTTCTGGTCACGTCTTGCAGAGAAGGATGAGGTGCTTGAGCAAGCCAGCCATGCGCTGTCATGCTGCGCGTGCGACAATCCCAACAACGCGCCGCCACTCGCTATTCGTAATCGCAGGGCGCAATGGCATCTATCAGGAGCGTCAACTCCATACGGAAAGCTTTCTCACAGGTCGAAAGACATCAGTTCTTGCGCCTCTGGACACATTCGCAAGGAGGCACATAGGACCGTCAGATGATTCCATCGAGCAAATGGTCAGAGCATTGGATCCTCCTGCAAAGTCTCTTGAGGAGTTCGTCAAACAGGTCGTGCCTGCAGACATCTTGTCTGATAGACACCTCAAAGTTGCTGGACCGCCTGGATCTGGAGATCAAGCTGCATCAGAGTTCGAGGGGTACACGGAGTCTGAGCTCTTGACACGACTGCGAGCCATTGCTTCAAAGAACAAGGTGTTTCGTAGTTACATTGGCTGTGGCTATGCTGGTACTCGTATACCTGAGGTCATCAAACGTACGTCAATAGTTGAATATCCTGCTTTAGCTTTGATGCACATGATCGCATTACATGACAGTGCAGGTTCTAATGATCCTCTAGGTAATGTGCTCGAAGGTCCAGGCTGGTATACAGCCTATACCCCATACCAGCCCGAAATCAGTCAAGGACGACTTGAGTCGCTGCTGAATTATCAGACAGTCGTGACAGAATTGACAGGACTAGCTATATCAAACGCGTCACTACTCGACGAGGCTACAGCAGCGGCCGAGGCCATGACCTTGTCACTGAACGTATTGCCGTCCTCGCGCCAGAAGCGCGAGAACAAGACCTATTTCGTGTCTCACCTATGTCATCCTCAGACTATTGCTGTGCTGGCTTCACGTGCGGAAGGATTTGGCATCAAGTTGGTCGTAGGTGACGTGCTGCAGGATGACAATAAGGCGGTTCGAGATGTCGGCGAAGAACTCATTGGAGCCCTGGCACAATACCCGGACACGGAGGGAAACGTTGAGGACTTTCGCCGACTTGCAGATGTGATCCATGGCGTCAAAGGCACTTTCAGCGTGGCCACAGATCTGCTAGCCCTCACCATGCTCACGCCACCGGGAGAGTTCGGTGCAGATGTCGCTCTGGGTAATGCACAACGGCTCGGTGTCCCGCTTGGTTTCGGTGGGCCACATGCAGCTTTCATTGCCTGCAGTGATAAGCACAAGCGAAGAATACCTGGACGACTCATAGGAGTATCGAAGGACAGAAGAGGGGAGCGTGCGTTCCGACTAGCATTGCAAACACGAGAGCAGCACATTAGACGCGAAAAAGCCACCAGCAATATCTGCACAGCGCAAGTTCTGCTCGCAAACATGAGTGCATTCTATGCTGTGTATCATGGGCCGGACGGTCTCAAGCAGATCGCTCGCAAAGTTATGGCTGGTGCTCAGGTCATCGATCGCGCTGTCAAGGCTCTTGGTTTCGAAACGAGTACATCAAGCAAAGACAACGTGACTCTCTTCGATACCGTCGTAGTAACTGTTGGCTCGCAGAATGCAACGAAGCTCATCGAATGGGCAGCTGAGCACAAGAACATCAATCTAAGGCTATTAGATGATGCTAGAGTCTCAGTCACAGCGGATGAGACTGTTGAGGAGACTGACATTAACGACATCATCGACATCTTCAAGAACTTTGCACCAAATAAGCAGAAGCTCGAGTTGTCGTCTTTGAGCGAACAATTTGAGCCGGGGAGCGTTCTGCCAGAGCACTTCCGCAGGACATCTGCATTCATGACTGACAAGGTCTTCAATTCGCACCACTCCGAGACCGAGCTGTTACGATACATCCATCATCTTCAGTCCAAAGACATCTCCTTGACACATTCTATGATTCCGCTCGGTTCCTGTACGATGAAACTCAACGCGACTACCGAGATGGTTCCAGTCTCGTGGCCGGAGTTCTCCTCATTACATCCTTTTGTTCCCGCAGATCAGGCTCAAGGTTACCACGAGATGATCAATGAGCTTGAGGAAGATCTTGCGGAGATCACGGGATTTGCCAAAGTCTCTCTGCAACCTAACAGTGGTGCTCAAGGAGAGTTCACCGCATTACGTGTGATTCGGAAATATCTGGAAGAGCAACCCGGAAAGAAGAGGGATATATGCCTGATCCCCACTTCAGCTCACGGCACTAACCCGGCCAGTGCGGCGATGTGTGGTATGCGAGTTGTCACCATTAAGTGTGACCAGAAAACAGGTGATCTCGATATGGAAGACCTCAGAATGAAATGCGAGAAGCACAGCGAGGAGCTTGGTGCTATTATGATAACGTATCCCAGCACTTTTGGCGTTTTTGAGCCAAGGGTCAAGGAGGTGTGTAAACTTGTCCATCAGCATGGCGGTCAAGTCTACATGGATGGTGCGAATATGAACGCCCAGATTGGTCTCTGCTCCCCCGGTGACATTGGTGCCGATGCGTGCCATCTCAACCTGCACAAAACCTTCTGCATTCCGCATGGAGGAGGCGGACCGGGGGTTGGACCCATTGGAGTCAAGTCCCATCTCGCGCCTTTCTTGCCAGGTCATCCACTGGTCGCGACTGGTGGCGCAGAGGCCATTGCTCCTGTCAGCGCTGCACCATGGGGAAGTGCCAGTATCCTGCCAATCAGCTGGTCCTACATCAAGATGATGGGCGCAAAGGGACTCACTCAGGGTACAAAGATTGCTCTACTCAACGCGAACTACATTCTTGCCAGACTTAAGCCTCACTACAAGATTCTGTACACCAACAAGGACGGCAGATGCGCTCACGAGTTCATCCTCGACGTTCGGGAGTTCAAGGATACAGCAGGTATCGAGGCCATCGATGTGGCAAAGAGGCTACAGGACTATGGTTTCCATGCTCCGACAATGTCGTGGCCTGTTGCGAACACACTGATGATCGAACCGACTGAATCTGAGCCGAAAGAGGAGCTCGATCGCTTTGTCGATGCCCTGATCGCAATCCGGCAAGAGATCAAAGATGTCGAGGATGGTACACAACCGAAAGAGGGCAATGTACTTAAGATGTCGCCGCACACACAGAAAGATCTCTTAATTGAAGAATGGGATAGACCTTACAGCCGTGAGAAGGCTGCTTACCCGGTGGAGTGGCTGAAGGAGAAGAAGTTCTGGCCATCAGTTGCGAGGTTGGACGATGGTAAGTGAGCTGACAAAGCTTCACTGAGCATCACTAACATCATTCGCAGCATATGGCGACATGAATCTGTTCTGCTCGTGCGGACCAACAGAGCAAGGTATGACTGGTCATGAGGCACCAATGCCAACATAGAAAAAGATAGAGGGTCATTACGGATTGAGACCATTGCTGGCAGTTATGGATATCTTGAATGGCGCAAACAGACTGGGTTTCAACACTGCATAGCGTACCCGGGAAAGCTAGGAGGAAATAGGACATGAACTCGTCCTGGCAGCATATCGTAACATAGGTGGTATAGGCGGCGACAATTTACAGTAGACGGGTGATCGAAGTATTTCAAAAAGGTGAGCGGCACGCGGGGCATTTCTTGCTTTTCTCCCACATTGTGACTTGCCATTGCTGCCGTGTGTTGTTTGGAGGCAATCTCACTCGCATTTTGTTGTCACTGCCGAGGACTGCCAGCGTGAGGTCTCACGAGCATGTCACTCTCGCCAAGTCGTCACCTTCAGCGTCCTCCGAGGGATAGGGCCTCCGAGCTCGAGTAGAAGTAGTCAGTGATGTCATTCTCACCAACCACACTTCACCTTTATATTGTGTTTGTCGCCCGACCTCACGACTACCCAGGTTGATTCCTGACAGCGGGACTCGACCCGATGATGCTAGCCCCAGTAACTCTAGGCTGGCTATGCATATTAGCAGCAGAGAGTCATGCGCACATCTACCCAACATCCTTTGCAAACACAACCTGGGATGACGAGAACTGGTCATTGACCACGCATTCGCCTGATCCTGGACACTACCAAGCTCGAGCGAGTCTCTCCAACGGATACATCGGCATCAACCTTGCCTCACTAGGTCCATTCTTCGAGGTTGATACTCCGGTCAATGGTGACAACATCCTCGGCTGGCCATTGTTCGACCGTCGGCAGACATTCTCAACCATTGCTGGCTTCTACGGCTCATTGCCAGGCTTCCCTGCCAACCAGTCCAACTTCCCATGGCTGAACGACTTGGGCTATGAGAGTGTCATCAGCGGAATCCCTCACTGGGCTGGTTTGGACCTAGAGTATAATGGAAGCTTTCTCAATGCTACGACAGATGTGGATGAGATCAGCTCGTTTTCCTCAACGTGGAATTTCAGAAACGCGACTTTGCACTGGCAATATACTTGGACACCTGCTGGCGGTCTGCCCTTGAATGTCACATATGCTATGTTGACGCATAAGCTGTATATCAATCAAGCCACTGTGCAGATGACCATCAGTGCTGCACAAGCCGCTAATGTGACTGTCTACGACGTGCTCGACGGCGATGCCGCTGTAAGAAGTCTGCCCCATAGCTCCGGTTACGAAGAAGACAACGGAACAATCTGGTCTGCTGTACAGCCTGTCAATGTGCCATACGTCACCGCATACACATTCTCCAAATCGACAGTCTCCGGTGGCCTCCCTGGCTATACTCGCACTCTATTGAACTCGCAATCTGTAGTCGGCACAAACGGTTCCTCCATTGCTCAAGCCATTCAGCTCACTTTGGGCGGGGAGTCTCTCACTGCTGTAGTGACAAAGTATGTGGGCATTGCGTCAAGCGATGCCTTCGACGACCCAGTTGAGGTTGCTCGGAGCGCTGCTACAGCTGCGGCAACTTCTGGCTTCGCAAGTATGCTACAGTCTCACACCGAAGAGTGGCAAACACATTTCACGACGAACTCTGTCGATTCTTACCATCTACCCAATGGCTCACTTCCAAATGACCAGAACATCATCGATCAACAGATCATGTCAGTCACGAACCCATTCGGCATATTCCAGAATACCGTCGGCACCAATGCTATTGCTGCTGCCAACAACAGCGTCAGGCTTGACAACAATAGCATTCCAGTTTGTGGTTTGGGTGCAGACTGCTATGCTGGGCTCATCTTTTGGGATGCGGAGAACTGGATGGCCAGCGGACTCGTAGTTGCTCATCCGCAAGCTGCCAAGCAGATCGCCAGTTATAGAGTCGCCAAGTTCAAGCAAGCACAGCTTAACGTCAACGAGGCCTACACATCATCCCAAGCCAACACGAGCTTCAGTGCTTCGAGTGCAATCTTCCCGTGGACTTCTGGCAGGTTCGGGAACTGTACTGGGACTGGACCCTGCTTTGACTACGAGTATCACGTCAATGGTGACATCGGTCTCGAGCTTGAAAACCTCTACTACGTGACTGGAGACTCGGCGGCTTTTCAGTCGTCGTACCTGCCAGTATACGATGCTATCGCACAAATATACTCAGACTTGTTACAGTTCAACGCTTCGAGCGGCCTCTACACGCTTTCGAATGCGACTGATCCCGACGAATATGCGTAAGTCTACAACTTTCTTTGGAACAAGGGCACTAATGAAGCATAGTAACCATGTCGACAACCCTGGCTATACCATGGCCTTGATTAAGACTATCCTTGAGCATGGCAACGACTTCCGAACCCAGTTCGGCATGGGCCCAAGCGCCACATGGACGAGACAAGCAGCGAACGTGGAGATACCAGTAAATACCGATGCTGGGATTTTCCTCGAATATGCTGGCATGAACGGTAGTATCGCTGTCAAGCAGGCTGATGTAGTATTGATCGACGACTTTCTGGACAACCAAAATCCCTACACCTTGGCTGACCTAGACTATTATGCTGGCAGGCAGTCGTTGGATGGCCCCGGCATGACTTACGGTGTGTTCAGTATCGTTGCATCAGAAGAATCGCCGTCCGGCTGCTCGTCGTACACTTATGACCTGCAGGGTTCAGTACCATATGCGCGAGGACCATGGTATCAGGTATGTCGTGGCGAATTGTGCGACGTGTCACAATCCTTTCTGATCATTACAGTACTCGGAACAACTCAACGATGACTTCACAACCAATGGTGGTACTCACCCCTCCTTCCCATTCCTCACCGGCATGGGTGGTGCAAACCGTGTCGCGGTATTTGGCTATCTGGGACTTCGTCTTCGTCAGGAAAGTGTCAACATCAATCCAATGCTGCCACCACAGATCTCAAACCTGGCATACCGCACATTCTACTGGCAAGGGCACGCCATAAATGCCGTCGCAAATCAAACACATACAACACTGACACGAATGGATCTCGCATTCCCAGGCGCGAATGCTACATACTTCAACACGAGTATTCCTGTTACGCTTGGATTCGCTCCCCAGGTCCTCCAACTATCCTTCAATAGCAGTGTAGTGATTCCAAATAGACTTCCAGCCGCAAACCTTACAGTGCCAGGCAACGTGGCGCAGTGCCGTCCCGTAACGTCCACACAAAGCTATCTGCCTGGCCAGTTCCCATTGGCAGCTGTCGACGGCGCAGTGGCCACGTCCTGGCAACCAGCCACGAACGCTTCTGCCTCCATCACAATCGATCTTGGTACTGCAGGCTGGGTACCTGTGACTGGGTTTGCATTCGACTTTGCGCAATCGCCACCAGCGACGGTCCGGGTCACGTTCTCGAACGTCTCGACCCCGACGCCAGCGCAAGAACGGGTTGCTCTACCCGGGCTGAATGTCACGATAAGTGACCCTTATGACGCCGCAACAGCTGCAGATTTGACTGCGTACATGAGCAATACGACCGAGATCACGCTCAGCACGCCTGTGTATGGTGGCTCCTTTGCAATGTTGACTATCGTGGGCAACCTGGCGGACGACGGGACTGGCCACGGGGGTAGTGTTGCCGAATGGGCTATTGTCCAGGAAGGCAATGAGCCAGTCATGCAGAGATACTTTAATGAAGACCTGATGTAGGCTTCTTGCACACTTATATTCATGTACATATCTTGTTCGAGGTGGCAGGTCCGCCCTCGTATATACATCACTATTAGTCTCTGTAATTTTACACCAACAATCCATAGACACAATTTCACTTAATTGAGATACTTCAACCCTTGCTGAGCTCTGCAACAAACCAGGCCGTGACAGACAACCTTCAAACTTATTTGCAAGATGGAGCAAGTCTTGACTTTACCAGTGCGCATCATGAGTGCCTAGCTCTTCCCAACCTTACCTCAAGCATTGAGGTAACAGTACGCACCCAGGGACGTCAATACACTGCCGACGACCGTGTGGAAGAAGTATCCCGAGATCCCAGTTGACATGCCCATGTAACCAGCTGGAAATTGTCAGCAGTCATCCCACCGCATCGCCGAGTCTTGCGGCCATCCATGTCCCACACTCACCCAAAGAGGCAATGCTCGTCAAATACACGCTCGATATCACGATCGCCGCATCCTTTGAGCTCCCAGCCACATTGCCCGTTCTCGTCGGAAGCAAGAATCCCAAGCTATCCGTGAGGATCAACGTCGCGATCGACAGAGCCAAGCTGGTGAGGCCGGCGAAGCGCGCAAAGTATCGTGCCATCGGGTTGTCTATGGGTGTGGAGGAGGAGCTCTTGACGGCGCCGGCGGGCTTCGGGGTGAGGTCATTGATGATGCCATCGGGATTGAGAAGGAGAGGGATCGATTGGAGGGCGAAGAAGCCGGAGGAGGCGTATTTGTAGATGGTGAAGGGCTTGGAGGTTGCAGAGTCTTGGTTAGCGGCGTGCTTCAGGTCCTGGTCGGTACACTTACGTCCATGTTGAAAGAGCGGGAGTCGCTGCAGAAGTGAGGAGGTGAGCAGTCAAGGTGTGCAGGGTGTGAGAGGTCAGTTGTAGCAGTGCCCCGAGATTGTACTTCGTATGTACTGTAGTCATCGGGGACTCATCCGACGGGAGCTTACAATTGGGGAGCCGGAACGGGCATCACCACATCTTGCATGGAGCTTGGGCGTCGTGCCCCTCGTCATCTTCAGCCACGCCAGCACAACATTGAAGATAGAGCTGTTCCTTCCATCCTTGAGCTTAGTCAGTCATGTCTCAGCTACGACAGCCAGAATACGCCCTGTCAGTGTTCCGATACGATGGCAGGAAGGATGTCTTCCATCGACAGTCCGTGCAGCGAGAGCTTCGAGCACATGAAGTCCTGATCCGCACTACCCACGCGTCTCTATGCTATACAGACGTTCATGCAAAACGCCGTGGCATAGGACTTGGTCACGAAGGTGTCGGTGTCGTGGAGCAGGTTGGCCAGGCAGTCACAAGTCTACGTGTTGGCCAACGAGCAGGATGGGGGTATGCAAGTGCAAAGCAGTCTGTATCATATCATAGCCTGTTGACCTAGGCTCCAGGTGGCTGCATAGCGTACGCGATTCCTTGTCGTCTCATCAAAACGAAGCTGCTCATGTTTCACTATAGTCCTGTGGTCACTGCTCAACCTGTGTGGAAGGCTATCGACAATACTGTGCATCTGCTTCCGGCTTCGCCTACTCTGACCTAGACCAAGGCGCGTTTGGCGACTACAGGTGTGCACTCATCGAGACCATTGGCAGGAACTATCTGAGTTGAGTTTACAGGATCATCGACGCGGAGTTCGCGTATGCAATACCAGAGGATATCCCCTCGGAGCACGCAGCGCCTTTCATGTGTGCTGGTGCATCAGTCTACGAAGCACTTCGCGCTGGCGCCGTCAGGCCCAACGATCGTGTGGGAGTCTTGGGCTTGGGCGGTTTGGGGAGCATGTTGATACTGTTCGCCAAGGCACAGGGATGTGCCGTGACAGCAATATCCGCCACCGGGGCAAACGACGACAAGATCCAGAGTGCCTTTGAGTTAGGCGCTGACGAGTTCAGAGCAGCAATACATCCCGAAGAGTGTGTCTTCAGGGATTCAGCTTCGGGAGATGTCAAGTCTAGACTGGCACCATACTCAAACATCAATGTCCTGGTTATCTGCTCTAACGAAGTGCCCGACTTGAAAACCATCTTTCCACTTCTGGCGAGACGGGCAGTCATAGTACTTATGTCGATTTCGAAGAAGTCGCTGGTCGTACCTTATATGGACTTTATACTGCCGGGTCATAAGGTGAGACATATTTGACTACTTCCAATATATGGCACAGCACTTATCATAACTAGATCATTGCGTCCACAGAAGCCTCAAGACGCAATCACATCGACATGTTGACTTTTGCTGCTCGACACAAGATTGTGCCACCAATAGAGAAGTTTACATTGAATGCCGACGGTCTAAAAGCAGCATTTGATCGGCTCGAGAGTGGCAAGATGCGGTACAGAGGTGTGCTAGAAGTGCCGACGAGTTGAAAAGGACGTCAGTGTCCTGCGAGATGGTCTTGTTGCCTCGATCTCGCAAGCCGACAATGACGATACTCAAGCATCAGGTACTACAACCTCTAGCCGGTCACTTGTTGACTGACTGACTGACTGACCGCCCAAGCTGAAGTCTATGTGAGTGTCGGAGCCTTTGCGATAAAGGAAATCAGCCGAAGGTACTGTAAGTGCCGACCGTCCGTCTGAACTGGTGTACGCAGAGTAAATCACTCGGATTTGCCTCAACAAAAGCCTCATCTTCTCTGAGACATGCGCGACTCTTGCGAGAGAAAGAAAGCCCTCGAACGTGACATGCGATACGTGGATAAACTGCAAGATTGTCTGTTTCAGCCTCGGATGTCAGCCTCATGTCCAGAGCCTCATCAAGAGTGCGCGCCATGGCTATTACTAGTGCGCTCGAGCCAGATCTTGCCCGGTGACTGTGACGAAAATCGCTCATACCTCTGCATATCTGACGGCGGCTGCCGCTACGGAGACGAGACAACGAAAGACACGATACGAGCCTCTCCTCGCACGTCCTTGGAAAGTGTCCCTCTGCTTTACCGTTTCATCAGACTGGGCTGTATTCATGTCTAGATAGAGGCGCGCCAAGTTGCCAACAGATATGAGATGCTTCTGGCATAATTGCCTCACTGCGCAGAGTTTCCTATATATCGCCTGCCCGCTCGTGTTTTCTCTTGCCTGCAATCGCCTCCCACTATTCGCGCTCGTCTGCTGCACTCCTGCCAGCTTCAGCACAAGATGGTCATCGAACAGCCCAAAGAGCTCCCGTCGCGTGTCACATATACTGATGATGTCAAGCACGTCCTAGAGCCCCAGCTCCGTATCGCACTAGTTCGGCGTTGCGCAGAAATCCATTGTCCATCATCGCACCAATCCGCAGGAGAAGTGTTGACCCGGCACTGGCTTTCCCACCGCAATTCAGGACATTGTAGGCACTAGTCGACTGGAATGCTTAATCGGTTACCTGTTTCCAAAAGTGCAAGACTGATGCGCGGCAGACTTCATGCGCTTGACTATCATCGTATCCCGGTTGACGAGCTATATTCTCGGCTTTCGACTTCACCCAGCCAGGGTCTTTCCAGTGAAAAAGTGGCTCGCAAGCTCAGCGAACATGGTCTTAATGCGCCTTTGCCTCCTTCACCGCGATGGAACAGGAAGACCATGTCGTACCTGTTCGGCGGCCTCGGTGCTATCTTGTTCGTGGCTGCGATGGTGGTCTTCATTGCCTGGAAACCATTGGGAGAACCGGCTCCTGCTGTAGCTAACCTTGCTCTGGCGATCGTGCTTGTTTTTGTTTGGATTGCACAGGCCAGCGTCAATCTTTGGCAAGGTATTTTGGCGCATCTCGTGGCCTGTTTCCCACGAAATATTAACGTGTTGTGCAGATTTCTCCACGTCCACGGTTATGGATTCTATCAACACAATTGCTGCCAGGTTCGTGTAATGCTCTTCGTGATGGCAAATGGCAACACATCGACGGCAAAGCTATCGTACCTGGCGACGTTCTGCAATTGACAATGGGGAACAAGATTCCTGGCGATGTTCGATTCGTTGAGTGCTCCTCTGCACGCATTGATCGTGCTATTCTGACCGGAGAGGTATGACTATCCGGCTCCGAAATGATCGCATTCCGGCTTCTGATCAGTGACAGACTATGTCTCGTTGGGGATCTGCAACGAGCACAAATGACAACTATCTGCATCGGTATCGCTGGCACCCATATCGTCACCGGTCGAGCCATTGGCTTTGTTGTTAGCACGGGAGACAGCACCGTTTTTGGCCGCATCGCCAAGCTCACTTTTGCACCCAATACAGGTCTCACTCCTCTGCAGAGAGAAATTCTCTACTTTGTCGCCATCATCGTCTCGCTCATGCTGACCATGATTGTGGTGGTCATCATTGTCTGGTGAGTCTTCCATATCTTTGCATATGAGATGAAGGCTAACTCATCTTAGGGCTGCTTGGTTGAGGAAGGCATATCCTTCGTGGGTCTCGTTACCTACTGTTATCGTCGACTGTGTCTCCCTTGCTATTGCTTTCATTCCCGAGGGGATTTCCTATTGCAGTCACTGCAAGCTTGACGACCGTAAGCGTTTCCCCCATCTCTTCTGCTTACTAGGATCATCATCTAACGGACTGAATTGTCAAAAGAATTCCAGGCACGTGAGCTTACTGTATGCATGATTGGTGATGGTCTCAACGACGCACCGTCACTAAAAGCTACCGATATTGGTATTGCCATGGGCAGGTAGGTCATTTAAGAGTCTGCTTTACCCTCGCACAATGTACTCACACCGAGTGGGTCCGACATCGCAATCGAAGCAGCCGACATGGTCATCCTCAAATCTTTCGCCGCCAATGCATTGTCGAGGCGTTCCGCTACGGACGTGTAGTCTACGACAACCTCAAGAAGACAGTCTGTACGTCGAGCCTGCTCTGTTATCATCCTCGTGGTGGCAAGTTACCGACAAATTCTAGGTTACCTCCTCCCGGGCGGTAATTTCTCAGAATTCTGGCCCGTCATGACCAACGTGCTCTTCGGTCTTCCTCAGGTGCTCAGCAGCTTCTTGATGATCATGTAAGCCGCCTCTTCCCTCCCCCTTTTCTCCTGCCTGGTTAACCTCGCTGGAAATACTATAACTTTGATACGGGTCGGAAGTAGTGTGTCAGGAGGTAGCCTGGTGGATGCCTCGCGAAGACGGCATAGTACTAAAGAGGCTACGTCCTCGTTCTCTACGTTGTCAGACATGTTGCTGAAGGCGTTATTATCGATATATCTATTATTAATTAGCTAGCTCGCTTAATGTGGGTTGCTTCCCAGGATACTAAAAGTCCTAGGTTATTAAGTATCTTCTATATTAGTATTCGTACATTATATATCGGCTAAGTATAACCTAGTATAATTATTAATAATACCTTACTATTAGTATAATATCTAAGACTAGCGGATCCTCGATACTCTGGGTATATCTATTATTAGATAGAACTTAATAGTAGAACTTGGCTATAGAGATATATTAGTAGATCCTTTAAGGCCCGCTAAGGGGCCGCTAGTATATAGAGGAGTAGGCGTACTCTTACTTTATAGTTCTATATTAGATAGCCTAGCTATAGAATCCTATATAGATCTAATATTACATATTAGATTACCACGTACTTTTACCTATATAGTATAGGTATAGCCGCTATTATAAGGTAATTAATAGAAAGTATATAGTATAAGAACGTAACTCTACCGTTGAGTATATAATAGGAGATATATATACCCGGGGTCCTAAGAATCCGCTAGTCTTAGATATAATATTATTCTCCTTCTCTAATAGCGACTTACTACCTTAGTAATAGTTATACTTACGTACTATATCTATACTTATAAACGCTTATTAAAATCCTTAAACCCTTTAGGAAAATATAGAAAAATAAGCGATCTACTTAGTAGTAGTAGATTACTTCTTTATCTTATTTAGCGCGTAACGTTAAACCTATAACTCGAGATTAGAGATATATTTTAGATTGATCTAAAACTATTACTTACTAGAACGTTAGCTGCGCGTTAATGGCCCGCTTAGATTATATTAAAAGTAGGCCCTAGGTACTAAGTACTAGCTAGTATTAAAAAAGAGATTAGGTTTTCCCTCTCCTTTCTAAAGGGAGAAGGCGTGCCTAACTACTACGCTATAAAGGCAAAAGAGGTATCCCTAGAGATACTTTCTACCTCTACTAAGCCTTACTATATACCCTTCTATAATAGTATCTATGCTAGCTTAAACCCTAGACTCCTAGACGCTTAATACGGGGTACGTTATCTTTTATATAGAGTTAGATAATTCTCTTCTTCTTTATCGAACTTACCTAATATAAACGCTAAATCTCTATATATATATTATGCCTCCATAATATTAAGTTCGATTAAATTATAGAATCTTTAACTAATAGTTTTATACTAGAGAGCGAAAGAAACTCTTTAGATAACGGAAGTTCTAAGAGGGAAACGTCTAGCGCGGAGATATAACGTATTATTAAGGAACTATACCTAGAATAATAAGCTATACGGGCCGAACTTTTATAGATACGCGCCGCTATAAACGGCTCGTCTATTGAACGACTTATAAGAGATTCTATAGCTAGCTTACTATAAGAAGCGCCCCTTACGCTCTTCTAAAGATACTAATAGAGACGCTCGTTATTAATAATTTAGCGAACTCTAATAGAGAACCTATAGGCTCTAGAGACTAGAAACTACTAATATAGAATAGTAAACTAGAGTCCTTCTAAGACTACCTCTTAAGGCTCTATAGTTCGTATAGGGTACGCTCTATAACAAAACTAACGCTTTTCTTAGAGTACTATTAGGATACTACTAATAATACGCTCCCTTCTTAGGAATAGGCCCGTATACGATACTCCTAGGAGAAGGATCGCGCTCTATATAAAAAGGATCCTAAAGCTTTCTTTACGTGACTCAAGTATATCTTTACGGATAGTAACGAGTAATTAAAGGCCTTAGAGTATCTAACTAATTTAAAGTATACTACGAGATAACTATAGTATAAATACTAGCTAGAATTTAATAAACTCCTACTAAGTATCGCCGGAGAGAGCTAGACTAATAACGTAAAAATTAGCTACCTTAAAACCACGTTTTTGAACCTAGTAAAAACCTATATAGTAGCCATACTAAAAATAACGGAGTACTTTTTATACGCTACTAAAGTTGAAATTAAAATAACGGACTAGCCTAAAGCTATAAATAGAAGGTAGTCTGTAAGGAATACGGGTTAATTATAACGATATCCACCTATACCTATTGAAATAGAGATTAGGTTTTCCCTCTCCTTTCTAAAGGGAGAAGATGTACCTAACCGCTACGCTATAAAGACAAAAGAGGTATCCCCGGAGATACTTTCTATCTCTACTAAGCCTTACTATATACCCTTCTACTACATGCCCCCTCGGTGCCAGCGCACAGCGAGAAACTACAAAAAATCCTCGATTTTTTAGCCCTAAGGTATCGGGAAACTACCCTACCGGCACTCGCTGCAATAGTATATATAGAAGGGATTTACACGCCGGTAGGAATCGAACCCGCGACCTTCGGCGTATATATCCGAAAAGTTTAGGGCGGGGTAGGCGAAACGCGCTAGACGCCCCCGCCTTCGGTATAGTTTACTATAAAATAGAGATTAGGTTTTCCCTCTCCTTTTTAAAGGGAGAAGGTGTACCTAACCGCTACGCTATAAAGGCAAAAGAGGCATCCCGGGAGATACTTTCTACCTCTACTAAGCCTTACTATATACCCTTCTACTACAGTATATTATCGAGCCGGTAAGAGTACTATTATAGGTATTACTAATAGTCTATTACGTATACCGTTAAGTATCGCTAATCGTACTACGCTAAACTAGGAGAGCGAGCGCATGGATTATAGGTAAACGTTAATAGGCGATTAGAATAACTATAAAGCTACTTAATCTAGTACCGAAGTTTCCCTATTAAGGCGGATAGTTTTACCGATAGACTCAATCTTTAAGGACTATAGTCCCTAAACTAATTTAGGAAGGATCGGCGTATTATTAGGGTAAGTATTTAAGCGTCTAGTTACGCTAAATACCACGATAGAATACTGGGAGACCGGGGTAGAGGTATATATAGACGTATATATAGAAATAGAGGAGGATAGTACTATCGAGGAAGAAGGAGAGGAGGATTTTCTAGATATTTCGGCCGAGGTCGATATAGAGACTCGACGGATTCGAGAAGAAATAATAGAGGAGGATAAATTAGGGAGAAATACTACTAAATATAAGGGCTAATTCGAAATATTGTGGAGTAGGAAACTGGTATAGTATCCGATAGACGCTAAAATAACCTAAGATTATTAACTAGTAGTATACAAGTATATAAGGCTATCCGGGGAAAAGTCCTATGCATAGGTCTATTAGATATATACTACTAAGTAAGTCCTTTCTATATAGCCTAGCTAGTCCCCTTCTATAGTAAATAGAGCGTTCTAGTAATTCTTAAGACGGACCTTTTAACTTATTATCTTAAGTTTATATTTATATCTAGCTCTAGTATACTATCTACTTCTCTTTTCATGGTAAACTATACCCAATAGCGGGGGCGTCTAGCGCGTTTCGCCTACCCCGCCCTAAACTTTTCGGATATATATGCCGAAGGTCGCGGGTTCGATTCCCGCTAGCGTACGAATTCCTTCTACACATGCTATTACAGCGGGGTACGGCAGGGTAGGTTCCCGGTACCTTAGGGCCAAAAAATCGAGGATTTTTTGTAGTTTCTCGCTATACGCTAGCACCGAGGGGGCATATAGTAGAAGGGTATATAGTAAGGCTTAGTAGAGGTAGAAAGTATCTCCGGGGATACCTCTTTTGTCTTTATAGCGTAGTAGTTAGGTACGCCTTCTCTGTCACGGTCAGTCTTGCGGCGGTAGGTAGTTGGCGTAAATATAGGGAAACGGTTTAGATTCAGTCAGCTATAGAGGTCTTTTCTATCAGTATAGGTTAGGCTATACGACAAGGACGTAGCTTAAAGAGCTACGTTACTAATAGCGGCGGTAATAGATAAGGTTAAACCCGCGATTTAACCTTTCTTTCCTAGCCTAATATGTGCTTCCTAGTACGGGAGGCGCGTATTATAATTAGACTATATGTCACGGTCGGTCTCGCGGCGGTAGGTAGTTGGCATAGATACGGGGAAACGGTTCAGATTTAGTCAGCTACGGAGGTCTTGTCTATCGGTATAGGTTAGGCTATATGACGAGGACGTAGCTTAAAGAGCTACGTTACTAATATCGATAGTAATAGATAAGGTTGAACCCGCGGTTTAACCTTCCTTTCCTAGCCTATTATATGCTTCTTGATGCGGGAGTCGCGTATTATATTTAGACTATATCGTCCTATGATATTACTCCCTCCCTTTAGGGCTGAACTCCTGAGAAGCGTATTATAGGGCTATAGTTAGTAAGCGGTAATTAGTAATTAGCAGTATAAAGAGATGGATAACTTAAGTAGATCCTGGATATACTTAAGTTATCTACCTGGATCCTATACTTAGATTAGTAATCAATATAAAAATATATTTTTCTAGATTTAGTAGTAGACTAGTAAAGTAATAGCCTTAGAATAGACTAGTAATTATACTGAAGATGAGTTACGTTAGGGTATTAGGTATAGATAGATAGATAGATTAAAGATATCTATATCTTATAGAATTCTTTTAGCTTTAAGTACCCTTTTTAATAAGTAACTATATACTTTTTAAGTCTCTATACTACTATATCTTCTATTCTAAATCTATTTTAACTATAATAGACTATCTAGATAATAATCTATATTCATATTAACTTATAAGTAATCCATGGATATTATCCGTGGATAGTAGGATCCATGGATAATTTTATCCGTGGATATTATCGTCCGTGGATAGAAGATCCATGGATAATCTACTTAAGTTATACTTAAGTAGATCCACCGAAAAGGATCCATCTCTTTACACTAGTAATTAGTAAGGAGCGCCTTAGTGTCGCGTAACGTAATTCTAGTAGGTAGCGTAAGCCTTATAAGTCTAGAACTAATAGTATATATCGAAGGTCCTATAGATTCATCTTATTAAATAGGCTGTATAGCTTAGGTAGCTAACGCAGTTTAGATTTCGTGTAATTTAACTATTATTAAGGGTTGCTAACGTAGACTTATTGAAATTAGCATAAGCAGGGTTGTCCAGTATATTATATAGCTATAATGCCCCGGTTACTAATACTATATCGTAAGGCTATATGTCTCGAGCTACCGTGCGGAGGCTAGCGAGTAGTACGTCTAGTATTAGTAACCGTGGAGAGCTCCTTCGGGGGCGAAACTATTTATCTAATTCTTTTACTAAATATGCGATACGCGAGGGAGCGTAGTTTAATTCTTCGTATCCTGATTCTTTTACTTAATATACGATGCGCGAAGGGGCGGGGTTCGATTCTTAGTATTAACTAACTACGAAAGCGGGTCGTGGTTTCGTAGGATAGCGGCGATGGAAGTTCTTAATAAGGTTAGGGATATCTTCCTAGATAGTATCGGCAGGTTCTCTTATAGGTTAATTATAACCCTTC